>LSQX01379896.1_pt1 | contig 63833 bp, 58 predicted proteins | sample 654561 | NCBI WGS metagenome assembly LSQX01 (sample SAMN04489861, study PRJNA283612) | anaerobic digester metagenome | isolation source: 4 biogas reactors fed with cattle manure at either 37C or 55C with and... | place: Denmark: Kongens Lyngby | collected 2014
GCTGCTCGGAATCAGCTCAATCAAAAACCCGATTTTTGAATCAATATGCTCGCAAAGGCACATAAGCGTCGATTACGGCAACCCGCCTTACAGGCGCACACTGTCAAACCACAACAGGCTGCTGCAATGCTATGAGTGGGCGATAGGGATTAAGACCGGTTTCACAAAAAAAAGCGGCAGATGTCTTGTGTCCGCCGCGCGCAAGGACGGTGTGACTCTCGTCGCCGTCACTCTGTCGGCGCCCGACGATTGGAACGACCATGTCAGGATGCTTGAATACGGATTTTCCGTCATCAAATCCACGGCGCTTGACGACAGCCTTGAGGGGATTTCAATGCCTGTCGTCGGAGGAGTCTGCAAAGATTTGGCGCTGTGCTTCGCGTCAAAGCCGCGCGCCGTTTTAAAAAGGGGCGGCGGAGAAATTGTGCGGGAAGTGCTGCTGAAGCAGTTTGAATATGCGCCTGTTCATAAGGGAGAGCCTGTCGGCAGAGCTTTATATTACAGAGACGGCAGCATAATATGCGAGGCAGATATCATCGCCGCGCAGTCGTGCGGCATCGCGGCTGTTCAGGAGCCGCACACTGAAAAAGAGTCGGAAAAAGAGCCCGAGGGGCTGTTTGAAAAGATAAAAGAAAAGATAAAGGGAGTATTCGGCTGATGTCAGACGGTTCCATACGTCTCCAAAAATATATGTCCGAGTGCGGCGTCGCCTCCAGAAGAAAATCCGAGGAGTTTATAGCGCAGGGCAAGGTAAAGGTTAACGGGAGAGTCGCGCGTATAGGCGACAAAATAAATCCCCAAAAAGATCTTGTCACGCTTAACGGCGAAAAGCTGAAAAATGAAGCAAAGCCGATATATATAATGCTCAACAAGCCGCGCGGCTACATCACAACAATGTCCGACGAGATGGGAAGGAAGTGTGTCGCGGAGCTTGTGAGGGGCGCGGGCGCAAGGGTTTATCCCGTGGGCAGGCTTGACAGGGAGTCGGAGGGTCTGCTGCTTTTGACAAACGACGGTGAATTTGCAAACATGATGACGCACCCGTCCTGCCGCATCCCCAAAACCTACAGGGTGACTGTGCGCCCCGACATTTCGGACAAGCAGCTTGAATCTTTTCAAAACGGCATGATGATAGACGGCAGGAAAACCGCGCCCGCAAAGGCGACTGTGCTTGAAAGACAGGAAAACAGAGTTGTGCTTGAGATAGTGCTTTTTGAGGGCAGAAACAGGCAGATACGCAAGATGTGCGAGGAGCTTTCACTCGACGTCGCAAGGCTGAGGCGCATGGCTGTCGGTCCCGTTAAGCTTGGAATGCTGGCTGTCGGCAATTGGCGTGAGCTGACATTGCCGGAGGTTGAAAAGCTTGTCGGAGCCGCCGTCGGGCAAAACGGCCGATAATTTACGAAAGGACGCGTAACGGTAATTTGATTAAGAGTATGACGGGTTACGGGCAGTCGTGCCGCGAAATCGGCGGCATGAACATAACAGTCGAAATAAAAAGCGTAAACCACAGGTTCTTTGAGTTTTCAACAAGGGCGTCAAGGACTTACGGGTTTTTGGACGAAAAGCTGAAAAGCTTTTTGCAAAAATGGATATCAAGAGGAAAGGTTGATTGCAGCGTCACAATAGAAGCTCTTGAGGAGGCGGACGTCATTGTCAGCCTTAACAGCTCTCTGGCGCAGGGTTACTTAAAAGTTTTCGGCGAAATGTCGGAGCGGTTTGACTTGAAAAACGACGTCACTGTTTCGTCCATGTCTCGCTTTTCAGATATCTTTTCAACACACAAGGCTCCGGCGGACGAAGAAAAAGTCTGGGACGCCGTGAAAGTTGTCGCGGCCGCGGCTGCCGAAAGGTTTGTCGCGATGCGTGAGGCGGAAGGTGAAAAGCTGCGCGGCGATATAATCAAAAGGGCCGAAGCAATTCTTTCAAATGTATCGTTTATAGAGTCGCGGTCGCCGCAGACCTTAATTGAGTACAACGAAAAGCTTACGGCGCGTATTCGGCAGCTGCTTGAGGACGCGCATGTGGACGAGCAGAGGCTGCTCACGGAAGCCGCCATATTTGCGGACAAGGTGGCGGTTGACGAAGAAACAGTCAGGCTGAGGTGCCACATTTCCCAGCTGCGCGAGCTGCTGTGTTCAGACGAAGCTGTGGGCAGAAAGCTTGATTTTCTCACACAGGAGATAAACCGCGAGGCAAACACGATAGGCTCCAAATCACAGGATGTCGAGATAGCCCGAAGCGTTATCGACATTAAGGCGGAGGTTGAAAAGATACGCGAGCAGGTGCAAAACATCGAATGACCTCCGGCGTATTCGCGGCGGCGCACCGGCACCGACGCACCAGCACTGAAACAATTTTTTCAAAGGCGGTGATGAAATGAAGCTTATAAACATAGGTTTCGGAAACATGATAAACGCCGACAGGATTGTCGTTGTCGTTAGCCCCGATTCAGCTCCCATAAAAAGGCTTGTGCAGGATTGCAGAGAAAGAGGCACGATAGTCGACGCGTCGTTCGGAAGAAAGACGAGAGCGGTTATAATAACAGACAGCGACCATGTGATTCTTTCTTATCTCACCGCCGAGACAGTGGCTAACAGGGTAAACGGCGAAGGCGCCGACACTGTCCTTGCCGGTGAAAGCAACGAATAAAAGCGAAAGGCGCGGCGCTCTTTTTTAAACGCCGCAAAGGTTTTAAAATGATTGACGACAGAAAGTCAGAGGGGATGCTCGTCGTTCTTTCCGCTCCGTCGGGCTGCGGAAAGGACACGGTTTTAGACGGGCTTGGCAAAAAAGCGGGCTGGATAAAGCGATCTATTTCACTTACGACAAGAAACAAACGCGACGGCGAAAAAGACGGTGAGGATTATTATTTTGTCAGCCGTGATTATTTTTTGAGCAGGCTCGACAGCGGTCAGATACTTGAACACACGACCTACAGCGGCAATTTTTACGGCACTCCCAAAAGCACGGTTGACGAATGGCTGAAAAACGGTGAAACAGTCATACTCAAGATTGAGGTTGAGGGCGCCGGCAAAATAAAAGAGCTTTATCACGACTCAATAAGCATTTTCCTGATACCGCCGTCAATGAAAGCGCTTGAGGAAAGGCTGCGCTGCCGTATGAGCGAAAGCGAGGAAGAAATTCAGAGCAGGCTCACGATAGCTTTAAACGAGATGAAGAACGCCGTAAGCTATGATTTTATTGTTATAAACGACGATGTTGACAAAGCAATCGACGATGTTTATTCAATCATTGTTTCAGAAGGCCACAGGACGTCACGCTCAACGCGGATTCTTAACGAGTCGATGAGCTTTTAAAAGATTTTATAAGGAAAGGTGAATATTATGTTAAACCCCGATTTAAGAAACGTGCTCAAGGACCATGTCAGCCGCTATTCTCTTGTCACGGCGACGGCTAAAAGAGCGAGGGAGATTGCCGAGGACGCGGAGGAAAAGAAAATAATAATGACGGAAAAGCCTGTCACGCTTGCCGTAAACGAAATTATCAGCGGCAAGTATATAATTATCGAGCCGGAGGAAATAAGGGACATCTGATTTTCACGGCGGAAGTTTCGGGGCGGAGGTGGAGGTTTTGACGAAAGCGAATATCGCGAAAATTGCCGTTGACAACACGGCGTTCCACTTCGACAAAACATATGACTACCGCGTTCCCGACGAGCTGCTTGAGAGCGCAAAGCGCGGCTGCCGCGTCACCATCTCATTCGGAAACACGTCAAAAAAGCGGCAGGGGCTGATAATGGAGCTGTCGTCTGCCGCCGAATACGGCGGCCGTAGGCTGAAACCGATTTTGTCTGTGCTTGACAAAAAGCCGCTTTTAAACGACGAAATGCTGTCGCTTGTTTATTGGCTTAAAGAGCGTACCTTTTGTACGCTTTATGAAGCCGTCAAAGCCATTCTCCCGTCCGGCATAAACCACAGGATAATAGAGGCTTTTGCCGCCGCCCCGTCAGAGCAGCGGCAGGGCAGGGAGCTTTCGGACGACGAGCGGGAGATTGCGGACTATCTTGCGGGCAGACCGGGGTTTGTGAGGGGCGAGCGCATACTGGCGCGGTTCGGTCATGCCGCCGACTCCGATATACTTTTGAAGATGACGGAAAAGGAAGTGCTGGAGCGCAACTATGACGCCGTCCGAAACGTCGGGGACTTGCAGGTTAAAATGATAAGGCTGACGCCGGAGTTTTTGTCCGGCGAGCTTTCACCGCCTAAGCTTACGAAAAAGCAGAACGAGGTTGTGGAGCTTCTTTGCGATTTAGGCTCCGCCTGTGTTCGGGAGGTATGTTATTTCACAGGCTTCACACAGTCCGTTCCGCTGTCGCTATGCTCAAAGGGCATAGCCGAAACATACGATAACGAGGCATACAGAAGTCCGCACGGCGCGTTGCCGGAGCGGCTCGAATGTGAGGATGTGCTGCTCACCGACGAGCAGGAGGCGGCGTTTCAAAGCCTTTACGAGCAATACAAAAACGGCAGGGGCGGCGCGTCGCTGCTGTTTGGAGTCACGGGCAGCGGAAAGACAAATGTGTACATGAAGCTTGCCGACAAAGTCATATCCGACGGCAGAGGGATAATACTTATGGTGCCGGAGATATCGCTGACACCGCAGGCGCTTGACATTTTTCGCGCGCGTTACGGAGAGAAAACGGCTGTTTTTCACAGCGCTCTTTCTGTCGGAGAAAGGCTCGACGAGTGGAAAAGGGTAAAAAACGGCGACGCCCTCATGGTTGTCGGCACGCGCTCCTCTGTGTTTGCGCCGTTTGACAATCTCGGGCTTATCATAATAGACGAGGAGCAGGAATCGACATACAAATCAGAAAATTCGCCGAGATATTCGGCTCGTGATGTCGCTCGATTCCGCTGCGCAAAAAACGACGCGCTTCTCGTTTTATCTTCCGCCACGCCGAGCGTTGAGACATACGCCGCGGCGCTTAAAGGGAGATACACGCTGAACACTCTTTCGGAGCGCTACGGGGCGGCGGTTTTGCCCGAGGTCAAGACAGTCGATATGTGCGCCGAGCAAAGATGCAAAAACAGCTCCGAATTGAGCGCCGCGCTCATATCAGATCTGAAAAAAAACCTTGAGGACGGTCAGCAGTCAATATTGCTTATAAACAGGCGCGGATACCACACCTTTGCTTCCTGCACATCGTGCGGACATGTTCTGACTTGCCCGTCATGCAGCATTTCAATGACATACCACCAGGCAAACGGCAGGATGATGTGCCATTATTGCGGCTACACGGCGCCATATTCACAAGTTTGCCCGTCATGCGAAAAGCCGGCCGTAAAACATTCCGGGTTCGGCACGCAAAAGGTTGAGGACGACCTTGCGCGTGAACTGCCTGAGGCGCGTATACTAAGAATGGACACAGACTCGACGATGTCCCGCCGCTCGCACGAAGAAAAGCTTTGCAGCTTTTCGAGGCGCGATTACGATATACTGATAGGCACCCAGATGGTCGCCAAGGGGCTTGATTTTGAAAATGTGACGCTCGCGGCGGTGGTTTCGGTTGACCGTCAGCTTTACAGCGACGACTACAGGAGCCTTGAGCGCACATTTGCGCTGCTTACGCAGGTCATTGGCCGCTCAGGCAGAGGGAAATATAAGGGCAGGGCGATAATACAGACAATGACCCCGGAAAATGAGATTATCGCGCTTGCGGCGAAGCAGGACTACAACGCTTTTTTTAAGACAGAAATAGAAGTCCGCAAGGCCCTTGTCTATCCGCCGTTTTGTGACATATGCGTTGTGGGATTCATCGGGGAAAACGAGCTTTTTGTACGCTCGGCGGCAAAGGAGTCTCTTGAGAGAATTATTTTGCTGTCGTCCGAAAAATACAGCGGCGAGAAATTTATTGTTTTAGGGCCGATGCCCGCAAGAGTGTTAAAGGTAAACAACAAATTCAGGCACAGAATGATTATAAAGTGCAGAAACTCGTCCGGTTTTCGGCGTATGATTTCAGAGCTTCTTTGTGTGATGGGCGGCGATTCAAGATTTTCCGGTGTGACGACTTATGCCGACATGAACCCGGAAAGCATTATATAGGAGAGATACACATGGGATACAGAAAAATTGTGACGGTGGGCGATCCGATTCTCAAAAAGAGGAGCAGGACTGTGACAAGTTTTGATTTAAAGCTTGCCGCGCTTTTAGACGATATGAAAGAAACTCTCGTCAGGGAGCAGGGATGCGGGCTTGCCGCCGTTCAGGTGGGCGTTCTCAGGCGTGTCGTCGTCATGAATTGCGGCGACGGCTTTATAGAGCTTGTAAACCCGGAGATAATAAGCTCCGAGGGGCGTCAGGAGCAGGAGGAAGGATGCCTTTCGGTGCCAAATGAGCGCGGCATAACGCTGCGCCCCTCCGTCGTCAAAGTCAAGGCGCAGGACAGAAACGGAAGATGGCGGATTTATAAGGGCGCCGATCTTAAGGCACGCTGCTTTTGCCACGAGATAGACCATCTTGACGGAATCCTGTTCACAAGCCGCATAATAAGAAGGGAAAAGCCGTAAAATACGGTGATGATATATTTTGAAGATTGTTTTTATGGGGACGCCGAAATTTGCGGTGCCATGCCTGAAAAGACTTGTCGCCGACGGACACGATATATCTGTTTTTACACAGCCTGATAAGCCGGCGGGCAGAAAAAGAGAGCTTTTCCCGCCGCCGGTAAAGACAGAGGCGGAGCGTGTCGGAATCGCGGTCTTTCAGCCGCCGTCCGTAAGGGACGGAGAGGCGCTTAAAATTCTCAAAGAAATATCGCCGGAGCTGATAATCGTCGCGGCATACGGCAAGATTCTCCCGCCGGAAATCATCAGCCTGCCGCCCGAGGGCTGCGTTAACATACATGCGTCGCTCCTGCCGAAATACAGGGGCGCGGCACCGATTCAGCAGGCAATCATTGACGGCGAGAGCGAAACGGGAATCACTTCAATGCTGATGGACGAGGGGCTTGACACGGGAGATATGCTTTTGACCGAGGCAGTCCTTATCGGCGAAAACGAGACGGCGGGCGAGCTTGGCGAAAAATTGTCGATAGTCGGAGCTGACGTAATGTCAAAAACGATAACAGCACTTTCAGAGGGCAGTCTGAAGCCGAAAAAGCAGGATGAATCGCTTGCGAGCTACGCAAAAATGCTCACAAAGGAGATGTCACCGATTGACTGGAGCCGTCCCGCCGGTGAAATACACAACAAGATTAGGGGACTGTTTCCGTGGCCGGCCGCCACGACAGAATGGAAAGGCAAGAAAATCAAGCTTTGCGCGTCACGGCTTTGCGCCGGAGAGTGCGGCGTGCCGGGAGAAGTGGCGGAAAATGACGGAAGACTTATTGTGTCGTGCGGAAACGGACAATGTTTGGAGATAATAACGTTGCAGGCACAGGGCAAAAGGGAGATGCCCGCCGCGGAGTTTTTGAGGGGCGGCAGGATAGAAAAGGGCGACATATTGCGGTGACGTCGCGATAATTTCGTGGCCGCGCAATAGGCGGCAGGAAAGGATGGTTTTTATGTTCGGTAACGGTTTTTACTACGGCGGAGTGGATATTTATTATCTGATTCTTGTCGTTCCCGCTTTTTTGGTTGCCCTTTGGGCGCAGTTCAAAGTCAAGGGAACATACAGAAAAATGTCTGCGGTGATGAACAGCAGGGGGATTACAGGGAGTCAGGCGGCGGCAAGGGTTCTCTACAATTACGGCGTTACAAACGTCCGTATCGAGCGTGTCGCCGGTGAGCTTTCAGACCACTACGATCCCAGAACAAATGTCATACGCCTGTCGGAGGGGGTGCATGACAGCCACTCCGTGGCCGCTGTCGGCATAGCTTGCCATGAGGCGGGGCACGCGGTGCAGCACGCCCAAAATTATTCACCCATAAAGGCGCGCAACGCCATTCTCCCCGTGACCAACATCGGCTCCGCCATCGGTCTTCCTCTTGCAATCATCGGGCTTTTTATGAATTTTGGAGTGCTGTTTTATGTCGGGCTGATTCTTTATTCTCTTGTCGCACTGTTCCAGCTTATAACACTGCCCGTCGAGTTTAACGCAAGCAGACGCGCGTTAAATGTTATCGATGAGACGGGTATGCTGCAAGCTGATGAATACAAGGGAGCGAAAAAGGTTCTCACAGCCGCGGCTCTGACTTATGTCGCCGCGCTGGCAGTTTCGATTGCAAACCTTTTAAGGCTTTTACTTGTAAGAAACAGGAGAAATTAACAAATGTGCGACGCGAGGCAGGCGGCTTTCAAGATTCTTTTAAAAATTGACGGCGGTGCTTTTTCAAACCTGACGCTTGACGCCGCGCTGAAAAAGGAAAGCTTTTCGCGCTGTGACGCGGCATTTGTCGCGGCTCTTGTTTACACGGTGACAGAGCGCTGTTTAACAATAGATTATAATCTTTCGCTCTACCTCAAGCAGCCGATAAAAAGGTTAGCGCCGCAGGCGCTTGCCGCCTTGAGATTGGGATGCGCCCAAATATTTTTTATGGACAAGGTGCCGGTCAGCGCTGCCGTCAATGAAAGCGTCAAGCTTGTAAGGAAAAACGGCTGCCCGCATGCCGCGGGGGTCGTAAACGCCGTGCTTCGCAGGGCGGCGGAAAACGGCTTGAGGCTGCCCGACGAAAACGATAAAAGCTATCAGAGCATAAAATATTCGTGTCCGCAATGGCTTGTAAACCTTTGGACAGACTCCTACGGCAGCGAAAACGCAAAGGGAATAATGAGCGCTTCGCTCGGCGCGCCTGAAAATGTCGTCAGGGTAAACACCTTGAGGACTGCGCCTGACGAGCTGATTGACGAGCTTGAAAAAGAGGGCGTGAAAGCCGAAAGGCACAAAAGAGTTAAAAACGCGCTTATTTTAGAAAAGGCGGGAGCTGTCGGCAGCCTTGAGGCTTATAAAAAAGGACTTTTTCATGTGCAGGACACAGCTTCCCAGCTTTGCTGTGAGGCGCTTGGCGCCCGCGGCGGCGAAACGGTGCTTGACCTCTGCTCCGCGCCCGGAGGGAAGGCTTTTACATTGGCGCAGATAATGAAAAACAGCGGCAGGATTTTTGCCTTCGACATACATGAAAAGCGCCTTGGACTAATACGCGACGGAGCGAAAAGGCTCGGAATAGAAAACATAACGGCGGCGGCGGGCGACGCCGGGATATACGATGAAACAGTCCCGCTCGCCGACAGAATCCTGTGCGACGTGCCCTGCTCCGGGCTTGGAGTTATAGGCAGAAAGCCTGAAATTCGATACAAAACACCACAAGACATTGACAAACTTCCCGAATTGCAGTATTTTATACTAAGCGCCGCGGGCAGATACCTTAAAAAAGGCGGCACGCTTGTATACTCTACATGCAGCCTTAACCCGGCGGAAAACGGCGAAGTGTGCAGGCGCTTCCTGTCGGAGAACAGCGACTTTTATGAGGTGTCCGCTCTTTCTGAACATCAGAGATGCGGCAGGGATGGGTTTATTACGCTTCTGCCTCACATAAGCCGGTGCGACGGGTTCTTTATTGCCGTTATGAAAAAGGCGGATTAGCCGCCGAGCCGCTTGTTAATCCGGAGGTACACATTGAAAAAGGCCGACATTTTAGGAATGACACTTGCAGAGCTTTCACAGGCTGTCGCCGCGGAGGGTCTGCGGTCATACAGGGCGGGGCAGGTGTTCAGGTGGCTTCATGTCTTTGGCGTTTCTTCCTTTGACGACATGACGGACATTCCGAAATCGGAACGCGCGCTCCTTTCTTCCAAGTTTCAAATATTCGGCTGCAAGGTTGAAAAAAAGCAGGTTTCGGAGTATAATAACACAATTAAATACCTCTTTAGGCTAAGCGACGGCAATTTTGTCGAGTCAGTCGTGATGAAATATAGATACGGCCGCACAATATGTGTGTCGACACAAATAGGGTGTAAAATGGGCTGCGCGTTTTGCGCGTCGACGATGGGCGGCTTTGTGCGTTCGCTTGCGGCGGCCGAGATTTTAAGTCAGGTATATGCCGCGCAAAAGGATTCGGGCGCGAGGATTTCACGCGTCGTGCTGATGGGCATGGGCGAGCCGCTCGACAATTTCAGCGCTGTCACACGTTTTATAGAGCTTATTTCAAGCCCCGACGGGCAAAATATCGGCATGAGGAACATTTCTCTTTCGACCTGCGGAATAGTGCCGAAGATTTATGAGCTTGCCGAGAGGAAATATCAGCTCACGCTTTCAATATCCCTGCACGCGCCAAACGACGAGCTGCGCTCAAGTATAATGCCGATAAACAGGCGATACCCCATCGGCGAGCTTCTTTTGGCCTGCCGTGAATATATAAGGGCGACAGGCAGAAGAATATCTTTTGAATACACCATGCTCGGCGGCATAAACGACAGCGACGGCTGCGCGAAAGAGCTTAGCGCCGTTTTAAGCGGAATGCTCTGTCATGTCAACCTTATTCCCGCAAACGAGTTCAATGAAAGCCCGTTCAGGCGAAGCGATGCCGCCCGTGTTTCGCGCTTTTGCGAGATACTTTTAAAAAACGGCATCAACGCGACTGTAAGGCGCAGCCTCGGCTCGGATATCGGCGCGTCCTGCGGACTGCTGAGGCTGAGGGGCGAAAAGGAGGATGAAAACGCATGAAGATAGCAAAAAAGTCCGATATCGGAAAGGTGCGTAAATCCAATCAAGATGCGTGTTCCGCCGGTGAGCTGCCCGACGGCACTGTGTGGGCAGTCGTTTGCGACGGCATGGGCGGCGCTTCCGGCGGCGACATAGCCAGCACGACCGCTGTGCGCATTATTTCCGAAAGGATCACATCTTCATTCCGCGACGGCATGAGTTCAAACTCAATCCGCAGTCTTTTGTTTTCATCCATTGAGGCGGCAAACTCCGTCGTCTTTGAGATGTCCCGCTCAAACTCCGCGCTTGAAGGCATGGGGACGACAGTCGTGGCGGCTGTCATAAGCGGCGGCGCGGCATATATCGCCCATGCCGGGGACAGCAGGGCTTACAGGATCTTTGACAACACAATTTCACAGATAACGAGGGATCACTCAATCGTTCAGGCGATGGTCGAAAAGGGTGAATTGACGCCTAATGAGGCAAAGGGTCATCCCCGCAAAAACATCATCACAAGAGCGCTCGGAGTTGACGCCAATATACTTATTGATTTCAGCGAGGAGCCGTTTTGCGAAGGCGATATGCTTCTTATTTGCACCGACGGCTTGACAAACTTTGTCGAGTCCGAAGAAATATACAACATAATGCGCACACCGGGCAAAGGCGACTTTGCGGACAGACTTGTCGCCCTGGCAAACGAAAACGGAGGACGTGACAATATAACCGTTGTGACGATATCAAGCTGATTCGCAAACGGGTATTAATTGAGCATGGAGAGATAAGCTATGGATAATTACGTTGGCAAAAGACTTGACGGCCGCTACGAGATTCAGGAAATAATCGGAGTGGGCGGCATGGCTGTCGTTTACAAGGCGTATGACAGCATTGACGACAGGATTGTCGCCGTCAAGATATTAAAGGAGGAATTCCTTGCAAACGAGGACTTCCGCCGCAGATTCAAAAACGAGTCAAAGGCCATCGCGGTGCTGTCCCATCCGAATGTCGTCAAAGTATATGATGTCAGCTACGGCGACAAGCTTCAGTATATTGTCATGGAATATGTCGAGGGGATAACACTTAAGGAATATATCGAGCAGCAAGGCAGGATAAACTGGAAAGAGTGCGTTTATTTTGTCACTCAGATATTGAGGTCTTTGCAGCATGCCCACGACAAGGGGATAGTCCACAGGGACATAAAGCCGCAAAACATCATACTACTGTCAAACGGGACGATAAAGGTCACGGACTTTGGAATAGCGCGCTTCAGCAGGAGCGAAACAAACACGATGACCGGCAATGCCATAGGCTCCGTTCACTACATAAGTCCGGAGCAGGCAAAGGGTGAAATAACCGACAACAAGGCGGACATTTACTCTGTCGGCGTCGTTCTTTATGAGATGCTTGCGGGGCAGCTTCCTTTCCAAAGTGAAAATTCAGTGTCAGTCGCGCTGATGCAGCTCCAGTCAGAGGCAAAGCGCCCGCGTGAAATCAACCCTTCCATTCCTGTGGGGCTTGAGCAAATCACAATGAAAGCCATGCAAAAAAAGACACGCGACAGATATCAATCAGCGGCGGAAATGCTGCTTGACATAGACGAATTCAAAAGAAATCCGTCCGTCAAGTTCAATTATGACTACTATGTTGACAACGAGCCGACAAGGTTTGTAAGCAAGACGGACTCGCCGACGTCACAGATGCCGATTGCCCCGCCAAGGGAGCGGGTCGAGGAGCCTGACGACGAATATTACGACGACGACGACAGAAACAAAACGCTCCCGATAATCGCGGGAGTCGGCGGCGGCTTGCTTGTGCTTGTTGCCATCATAATAGGCATTGCCATTGCCTCGGGCGTGTTTTCCGGCGGCAAGGTTTCAGTGCCCAACTTTGTGGGGAAAAACTATTATGACGAGATACTGAACAACGACGAATACAAATCTTTTAACATTATCGTTGACGACAGCTCCGAGCCGGACACATATGAAGCGGGCATAGTATATGACCAATCGCCCGCGGCAAGAGTAAAGATTAAGCAAAGTGAAACAATAACACTTTATATCCCCAAGGAAAGGGTGCAAGGCACAGTTCCCGATGTTTACGGGCTTGACTACTCGGAGGCAATCAGGATAATAGAGGGCAACAACCTCAAAGCATCACTTGAGTATGAGGAAAACGACGCGTTCGACGCAAACAAGGTGATAAGATCAAGCCCCGAAAGGTTCGAGAAATGTTACGAGGGCTCAACAGTCATTCTTTACATTTCAAAGAACGGCGACTCATCCGAAATACCGGATATTGTCGGGTGGGACATCCAGACGGCTAAGGAGCTTATACGGTCGGTGGGGCTTTCGGTGAGCAGCGCCATAAAATACGAAAACAGCACGGAGGACAAAGATATCGTGACGGGCGTCGTCACATATAAGGTCGGCACATCCGTCCCAAAGGGCACGGAAATTCAGCTGATAGCCAGCAACGGTATGCCGCCTTCATCCGACGCCGCCGTCAAATTTGTTCTGCCCGATGCGGGAGCGAGCAAATACGGCACCATCAAGGTTTTCCTTGACAACGTCCTTGTCGAAGAAAACTCAAATAAGACAGTTCTTCTGAACGGCTCGGAATACTCCATGAAGGTGACAAGCTCCGACGCTTCAAAGGCGCTTGTTGTGCTTATAGACGACATAAAGATTTTCGACTGCGTAATCGACTTTACAGTTTCGCCCGCCAAGGTTTCAAAAGAAACAACACACGACTATTTCGAGAACGGCAATTCGTTGTTTGAAAGAGCTTATTTGCCCGATGTCACAGGAATGTTTTATGATCAGGCGTGCAAAAAGCTGGCTGATGCCGGTTTCTCATATATTGAGCCGCAATACATCACAGTCAAGGACTCCGCAAAGGATATGATTGTCAAGGAGCAAAGCCCCACAAGCAAATCTCTGACAAGATACCCGCTTGACACATCTATAGTCCTCACTGTTTATTCCTACGAATCCGACGAACCCGAAGAGGAGCAATAAATGCGGATTGACGGAGTGATTTTAAAAGGAATAGGCGGCTTTTACTATGTGGAGGCCGCCGGGGATGTTTATGAATGCAGGGCAAAGGGCCTTTTTCGCAAGGAGGGAATCACGCCGTTTGCGGGCGACCGCGTTGTCATAACAATCGGTGAAAAAGGCGCGGAAAACATAATATCAGAAATCCATGAACGAAAAAACCTGCTCAAAAGACCGCCTGTCGCCAATGTCGACAGGCTGTTTGTTGTCGCATCCATACGCGAGCCGCTCCCTAACCTGACAGTCATCGACAGGCTTTGCGCCGCCGCCGAATTTAAAGATATCGAACCTGTCGTCGTCGTCGCGAAATCAGATTTGGGCGATGTTTCGGAAATTTTCGGGATTTACTCCTTGGCGGGGATAAAGACAATTGCCGTTTCCGCTGTCACAGGCGAAAACATTCAGTCCCTCAAGGATGAGCTGTCAGGCCACATAAGCGCGTTTGCCGGCAATTCCGGTGTCGGCAAATCAACTCTTTTAAACAGCATAGACAGCCGCTTAAGGCTTGAAACGGCAGAAATAAGCCGCAAGCTTGGCAGGGGCAGACACACGACAAGACATGTGGAGCTTTTCAAGGTGGAGGGCGGATATGTCGCCGACACACCGGGGTTTTCATCCTTTGACACAGACACGGGCGACGGCGATTTTATATCAAAAGACAACCTCCAGTTTTGCTTCAAAGAGTTTAAGCCACACATCGGAAAATGCCGTTATTCAACCTGCGCACACGTCAACGACAGCGGCTGTAAAATCATTGAAGCTGTTGAGGCGGGTCAGATAAGCGTTTCAAGACACCAAAGCTATGTGACGATTTACAATGAAGTCAAAGCCGTTAAGGACTGGCAGATACAAAAGTAAAATTTAAAACTATATATCTTTCACAAATGAGCGCCGTGCCGTGTATAATATAATGATAATGTAACAGGGACGGTGCGTTTTCATGTTCGGGTGCGGTTGCTGCGGATATAAATGCGGAGGAAAAAACGGCTGTGCCGGGCTGATGATAGCATCGTTCGGCGCGGGACTGATAGCGGCTCATATGATACCTTATTCCGTTATCGCGGTTATTGCCGCCGCCGCGCTGATTGTCGCGGGTATAATTATCTGTAAAAACTGTTAAGAAAGGGTTGGTAATAACAATGAAGATAGTTGTTGTACGCAGTCCTAAGGCGCTCAGGGGCTTGCTGAGGATTTTGTTCAGAATCAAAAAGGAAGAAGCTCTGTAAACCGCAAGATTCACCGCTGTAAAAAGCCGCCGAAGCCCCGATTTGACGAGGTTTCGGCGGTCATGCATTTTACGAGTTAACTCCCAAATCAAGCGCAACAGTTTAAGCGTCAGTTGAGTATAATCGTAAAAACGGCGGACAAGCTTTCCGAGCTTTATTTGCTGTTTTTCATCCGCGGCTTTTCTGTTGGAATCAAAATGTTCAAAGTACGGCAAAAGACCGAACAATTCGCCTATCATGATGATAGCGGAACAGTTCGGATTCGGATAGTGAAATATTCGACTTGCGCCGAATGTGAAATATCTTGCTAAATCAAAATGTGAAATGGAATAAATCCACCCACGCCCGCAGGCATTTCACGCGCCACAGGCGTATTTCACGCGGCAAGCGCATTTCACAAATCCGATAGGATTTATTTCGTTGAAAAAACGGCAAAGTTCTGCTGAACTTTGCCGTTTTTTCTGGCAATAGACGTCGGTTCTAATATTATTTCACAGACTAGCCTTTGCCCGAATCGGCGGTTTCAAAGCGGGGGTAGTCCGTGTTTCTGTATGCAACCGGGGTTGCATACAGGTTGTCTAAGGTTCAGACCCTGCTTGTCCGATCGGGAATAAAGTTAACTCATTATCAAGTGTCGTGATTTGGAAATAATACCTGAATTTTAGCGATGAAATTATACAATTATTTCATATTGAACATCTTTTCCGATTAACGCTTTACTTATATTACTTTGGTCAAAGTCACTCGGCAAATGAATATATAAATCTTCCTTTGCTCGACTACAGGCTACATAATACATACGCATAAATTCATCGGCAGGTTCCTCATTTAATATTTGCGGATTTGTATACACGGCGGGCAATTTAATTTTATCAAAATTATTAGGTGTAACACTAACAATGACCTTACTCCACTCTAAACCTTTAGACTGGTGAACAGTCATATACTTGCTTTCGGGTGAGAATACTTCTGTGAACAGCTTGTAGGATGTCGTCCATGTTAGGGATGAAAGGTTGTCAATGAACTGTTGACTTTTTTTGCTATCGCTCTCCAAATCATACTCATCAAAAATGGGGACAATAAAATCTTCGCCCAATAATTTCGATTTTAAATCCAAATAAACCATCTCGCCGAGCTTGTTATTAAATTGCTTGATAACTTCGACTGTAAAGGACGTATCAGTTAGATTCGCAAATACCTCTTTACCAAGAGATATAATTTGACGCATTGTAGAGAAATTCAACTTCTTCCTATCAATGTCAATATATAATTTGAGTGCGTTTAAAGCATCTACAAATGAGCTAGTTAAATATGCTTCATACATACGGAATATAAAGCGAAAAGCACGAACCCATGTTACATTATTCATTTCAACTATTTCAGCACGAATGTCTATTGGAGAACTATAATAAGAATTATAAATCGCCGTTAATAATTTTACCTGACTTTCTTCGACTCCTTGCATATATGCGAAAGCTTTCGCCCAAGCACGAGTCAAAACAACACCGCCGTCTTGCAAGACAGCCGAAATAGTTTCTTTTGTTGCATTTGAATCGCCTAATAAAAAGTGTACTTTCTTTAACTCTAAATCCGTACGGATTGATGTTTGATGTACATTGGTATCCGATTGACGTAGAAAATTGCAAAAATTTACAATATTGGCGTTTGAGCGTCGATTACCGTTAATTACATATTCCGCTAACGGTCTACTTCCATCAACTGTGAAATTATTAAACTGTGATGGTTTTGCCCCTTGAAAACTATATATTGACTGTGCCACATCTCCAATTATGCCGATAACAGTAGACTTTTCTCCAATTAGTTTTAGTAGCAATGTTTGTAGCGGGTTTGTATCTTGAAACTCATCAACAAATATAAAAGGAAATTTAACCCGCAGAGCATACAATGCTGTGGGATTATTTTTAATAATTTGATACCCGAAGAACAGTATCTCATCATGTGTAAGCATCCTCACAACAGACCATACATATTGCTTTATGGGCAACTTATGGTTAACATCAACTGACTTTGATTCTGTAAGCTTAATAGTGCCATCAAATGCAAAAGCCTCATTGTCGATTTGCACTTCACTCATCGTTTTTTTACTATAGGTTGGTTGAGCAGAGGTAGATGCTATATCAGTGATGTATTTATATATTTCATCTTTATCTCTGCCGTGCAAAATCCCTAAGCCTTCGACTTGCGATGTAATGGGAGCGTTGCCTGTTATCTCTATATTAAAGTATTTTTGAATCAAAACTCGAAGATCATTTTGAAACGGTTTAATTATATGTTCAATTATAAAACCGTGAATAGTATATGCTTCTACTGCATCAGAAAAGCGATCAAGACGTCGAACTATTTCTTCGACCGCTGCGTTGGTATAAGTAATGCAAAGCACCTTTCTTGCTCGACTATTCGCTACAAGCGGATTTATAGTTACAATGTTCTTCACATTCTCAACGAGAAAGTGTGTTTTGCCAGCTCCGGGTCCTGCGTAAACTTTAATATGACTTTGGAGTTGTTCGACAGTAAGTATATCACTGGAGTTTATTTCGATAGCCATTCCAACCCCTCCTTGATGTATTTTGGTACGACAAGGGTTTTTGAGAGTTCGTCGTTTGTCAGTATATTAAGAGCAATATCGCCTTTACGATTACACGCATAGTGCAAAAATAGTTCCGCAAAAAATAGGCGCATATAATCGTCTTTGCGTTCGGCATCTTTAGAGATTGCTGCTTTAAATACATCAAGATGCATAGAAACAATGCTGTTTGCAGCAGAAGGGCGGTTGGAGTCCCAATCGTTAAAACTTAATTTGTATGCATCTAATAAACCTGAAATTGTTTCAGTCGCCACCAAACGCATCAGTTTTTCTGCTGTTACGCAATCAAGTATATTGGCAAGGAAAAGCTCATCCTCGAAAGTTCTCCCTCCCTCAGTTTGTGTAATAATGTGAAGGTTATCTATCGGAAACCTCTCAATGAGCTTCTTTATGTGAGGGGTTTCTGTGCCATTATAGCTTTTATAATCAGATAAAGTCCTTACGCCACCACTTTCTTTGATCCATTTAAAATCCCTGTCGGTTATGCAGAGCACTTTTTTCCTGACCGCATTTCCATTAAACAATTCAATAAAGTGTTCGAAATGCTTACCGCCTATTTCAACTATAGAAATGTGACCATCCTCATAGGAACCACCGACTTTTTCCATAAACATCGGCAGCAGTAATTTCTCTGCAATACCTTCGACTAAAATAACTTTATCGGCAAAAAGCATATCTGAACGTGTCACGTCAAGAAATTTTGTTAAATGATTCTTCGCTATCTGCTTATACTCATTCTTTTTTTCGTCTTTGTCCTCGAAATGTGATGCGAGGCTTTGCTGACAACAATCTGAACCACAATCATTACGTGAATAGTCAAGCATAAACATATTATCAATGCCCGCAACTGCTGAAATATTGCTTGAATGCGTAGTAACAAAAATTTGCTGATTTAATTTATCATCCTCATCTAATTCACTCAAAAACTTAAACAGCTTGTACTGCATGGCTGGGTGCAAATGCGCTTCCGGCTCTTCAAGACAAAGTATACGAAAATCTTTCCCTTTTCGAATTTCTGTCAGCTTAATTAACATATATATATTAATTAAATTATTATAACCCAACCCATTGTAATTAAGAGGAACGACAAAATCGCCCTTTGTATCTCGTACATCTGTAACATAGGCATCGGCAATACTGACGGTTGGACGCATATTTTGATATATAGACACATTTCCTCTATGCAAACCAATTTCATTATTCTCGTTTTCAAAAAGTGTCGACATCCGAGTTAAAGCTGGCTCAAAAAGTCCCTTCATATCTTCAGCTAATTTATTTTTAAGATCTTGAATTTTTAACGTATTGTTTTGATCTTTTGCGAATGCATCAATTTCACGCTTTGTTTCTTTATAAACATTTTCGCTGGTTCGTTCTGCCTCAATAAAGCGAATGTCAAAAATGCCCGTGGCTTCTTTTTTGTCTGCTTCGGTCTTACTGACGCTATTTGTAAATTTCCATGTATATCGATCGAGGAATGTTTCCAAAGTCGAAATGTAGCCATCGAGCGAATCAACATCATTTATAGCTTTTAAGTAATCTGCTGTTGCTTTGCTCTCCAGTGAGAAGGTCATTTTTACACAAGCGGTAAGATTATAAATTGAATTACCATTTTCTTCTTGTCTTGCATCTTCCATATTTTTCATTCCGAGAAATGGTACAAGTTTTATAATGCTCTCATCTTCAGTATCGTCTTCTGATATTTCATGGGATATTTCGTATTCAATTTCAATTTTCGGTGGCTCCTTGAGGTATTTACTTGAATAGGCTGAGAGATTGTTTTTATTAAAATCATGTATAGAAATTCGAGTCGGATCGCTTAATAAGCGTATTGCATAAAGCAATCCTGTCTTACCTGAGTTATTAGAGCCAATGATTACATTTAGTCCTTTTCGGAATTCCATTGAAAAATCACTGAAATTTCTGTAGTTTTGAATTTTAATTTTTCTAATATACATGATGTTCCTCCTGCGCCTTGCCCTCATACTGCTTCTTTTATGGCTTACTTGTGAGAACTTTATCTCCGTACACTCAACCGTACTCTTTGCATTTCCAGAACGCTATTTTTGATGCGTTCGAATTGTGCAGTGTATCCAAAGCAGTCTGCGACAATGCGCTCGAAAGCAAGGCGGTCGACACACTGATATTCCTCTGCAGTAGTCTTTATCTTTCGGGCAAGGAGCGGACGAAAGGCTTCGAGAATACGGGCAGCGTCGATGGTGGAAAGATGGCGCGGGTCAAGCATCAATATTTTTTTGGTATTTTCGGCACGGTTGTCGAGTGCCCCCAGCCCCTTGGGAAATCCTGTTGCTTCAGTGTAGAATACGCCGATGATGGAGTTAAGGAGTGCGTGGCACAGTTCCAAGTTAATATCTGTAGACTTAGGGTTAAAACCAATTGCTCTCTGGTTGATCTGTGCGGGTTCCTCCAATAAGCCGTAAAAAATACGGCGTTCAGGATTCATGCCTGTAAACAAGCGAATACGATCGCTACCAGAGAAGCTACCATCAGCAAGATTCATCCAGAAAGTTTCTTTGTGAGGAACAGATTGGTTTATATGTCCTTGAAAGCGGTTAATCCATTCGAGTGTTCTGTGGCATCCGTAAGTATGGAGTTCTTCCAACGTGCTATTGCAAACAAAAGAATAGGTGTCGGGTTGAGCAATTAAATACTCTGCACTTTTCGCACTTTTGAAAACGCGTCCAACAAAAGCCGGATCGACATCATTGGGTCTGTTGAGATACCATATTTCATCTTGACCAGTTTTCATGCCACGGAATACATCAAACAAGTCGGTGACTGGGCAGAGAATATCACGGATATCCTCCAGCCAGTCCACATCGTAGAAGAAACAATTTAAGACAATATTCAAGCTGATCAGTTCAGTTATTTTAGCAAGCGAGTATGTCTTAAAGGTTAATAATGTCAGGGCAACAGCCTGTTTAAGACGAATGGAGTTGATAATCTGCTGCGTGTCGTCGTCTGTCAAGTCATGTAGAGCCTTGTGAATTAAACCGAAGTTGATCGTATGCGTAGCAGAGGGTGCTTGCGGTATAGCTTTTTTCTTCAGGAACAGCATCAGCGTAATGACATCGGCATTATCAAACCATTTGCCTTCTCCGCTGGCAACGATGCTTTCAACGCTGTAATAATAGTTTAGTGCACTAAAGAACTTCTGACCTGCCAAGGTGCCGAGCCATGAGTTAGACGTGATGACAGCAACATTGGCATTATCAGCAAGTTGTTTGTGTAGGTGTAGGAGCAAAGCTTGGTAAAGGTCGACTCGTCCAGATAGGGCAATACTGCTGTCGGTGCGGACTTGCTCCAGTGTCGCATTGATGTGATCGCTCTCCTCACGTCCTTCCTGATCGAATGCAACAAAAGGTAGGTTTGACACAAGACTTCCCCACTTAGGGAGGCGAATATCCCGCTTCTCACCATTTTGCGGGTCGGTAATTGGCACTACTTGGTTTTCGTGCAAACTAAATGCGTTTGCTCGGAACAGCAGGCTGGGCAGATTTATGGCGTTTGCTTGCGTCATGGCAATGTTCGACACCTGAAGCGGAAACGAGTATTTGTCGGAAGCGTAAGTTGTGGCGTAGGCGCGATCAACGCCGAGAACGTTCTTCGCGTTAAGGATTTCTTTTACAATGGTACCTGTGCCACAGCAGGGATCTATCGCTGGGACGGTCAAGTCAGCTATCCCGACGTTGACGAGAATTTTCGCGAGTTTGGGCGGTGTAGTAAATACGCCAGAAACGTTGCGTTTAAACTGGTTAACGCTGCTTTCCAGCACGGATTGAAGCGCTGTCTGTGGAATGTTGGCTAAGCCATTTTCGGAAAGAAATGCATTGTAGTCGGTTAAATCTGTCCATGCCGCGTCAGGGAGAAAATCACCGTATGGAACAGCCTCAAAAATGTTGAAGAAGTCACACTGAGCAGTTATCTCTTCAAACACCCGCAGTGCGTCTGTTGGCGAAACGTCCTCGTCGATACCTTTCACAGCCTCTGCCGGGCTGTGGTTGCGTTTAATCATGTGGGCAAAAGTAAATTTGTTAATCCAGTTCAGTAGGATGGTTTGGGCATAAGCGGTGTATTGGTTGTTCTGGTCGAATCTGTATTCCCTTTCTACACCGCGCCACCATTGCGATATATACGCTGTGATGGTTGTATTCCAGATACCAGACGCTTGCAGGTGCTCTGCCACGATCCCCTTATTACGTTTGAGAATTTCGCTAAAGATGGTGTCGGCGACAATTTCTCCGATTCCAGCTGGGCGCAATTCACCCGATGTGAAAAAGGCATTCAGTTCGCTGAGAATATCGGCAACCAACGTCTCCCAATCCGCTTTATATGTCATAACATCGGTGCGGGAGCGGATATGACGCGTCCCATCCCACTCCCGCGTCTTCTCCCAGGTACCTCCATTCTTCACATATAGTACACCATAGGTAAAAATCCATATGAAGCAACTACTCACGCGAAGCACGTCGGCTTTGCGTTGTGCATCGTGAATGAAAGTCGCATCAGTGATCGGCACATCAGGCATTTTAACTTCCCAACCCTGCAAGATTTGCGTTCGAGCAAGATCGCCATACACAATAATATCCGGGAACATACGTTGACTCCCGGTATTGAGCGTACTTTCGCCACCGATAGATTTGATTTGCCAAGTGTTTTGTTTGGCAACCCTATCCATCAATTTGATGAGTTCAATCGCTTCACTTCGCTCGTTTCTCCTCACTGTAGCGGGCATCTTGAATTCACCTCTCTCCAAAATCTTGAATTAAATTAGTGGTGGCAATACTCTTTTTTATCTTCTTATCCAAGGTACTCCAGGCTAAAAACAACCTGCGTTTTGCAACATCAATATAGTCGATTTCATCCTTCTTAAAGAGAGCTACATCTTCATTTTTTTCTATACCAATGAAATTGCGCCCTTCCATAAGTGCTGCTACTAAAAAAGAGCCACTGCCAAAAGTATTATCTAATATCACATCACCCGGTTTTGAGTATGTGCGAACAAAATATCTTCCCAATTCTATAGGCTTTTGAGTAGGATGAACCACTTCTCCTTCAGATTCTGCCGTTTTTACATAGATGATATCTGTAGGGTATCGCTCCCCTGAACTTTGAACATGAACTGGTTGAAAGTCACCATAACTGCCGCTTAGTTGATCTTTTCTGACTCCCTTATCATAGGGTTCACCGGGAATCATTTGTGGGTTATATGTAGGTTGCTTTTTATAGAACACACATACATCCTCATATTTTCTAAGAGGCTGTTTTTTTGCATTCAAAAAGTTAGTGGGCTTGGATTTCTCCCATATCCACTTGTACTTATATAATTTTGGTTGACTTAGAATCAGTTTGGCAGTAAAAACTCCTTGTGAAGTCAATACTATAGCACCATTGGGTTTAATTATCCGAGTATACTGCTCCCAAAGCAAATCAAGCGGGATGTAGCAATCCCATTGATTTTGTGTCATACCATAAGGCAAATCACATAAAATCATATCTATTGCCCCATCTGGTATATCTTTCATGCATTCTAAGCAATCAGCTTCATATAGTTGATTAATCATAGGATACAATGGTGAATTAACATCTATCATAAAAACGCTCCTGTCTGTTATTGTAGTAATTTAGATACGGCTTAACATATCAATAATATCTTTTGATATTCCTTTTTGAATGCAATAATCTTTGATCTGAAGGCTTGCCAAACGGCTCGGTTTGGATTTATTGTTCTCCCAGCGATTTAGCGTTGTGTAACTAACATTCAAATCACGCGCAAGCGTTTCTTGCGAAATATTCATTTCTTTTCGGATCATTTTTAGAATTTCGTCGATGGGCATTTCAATCCCCCTCCATATAGTTCTATATAGTATATTATAGCGTAAGCTATAGCGAATGTCAATAGACAGCTCCAAATTTATGCTCTTAAATGCCAAAATGTGCGGACAACATTTTTTCACACTTCCTTTGTCATATGAATATACTTAGGCATTGTGTCAAAGGAGGCGAATCATATTGTACAAACCCATTTATACCCTACAGCTATTACAAACCTATCTGTCCGACGCACCCGTCGTCGCTTTTGACTTTGAAACCGCGCCGGACGAAAAATACAGAAACGAAGATAAAGCTGCATTGGATGCCCACAAGTCCCATATTGTCGGGATCAGTTTCTCGGTTGCCGAGGGCAGCGGCGTATATCTGCCCATTGCTCATCGTATAGGTAGAAATGTCGAAGAATCGACAGAAATCTGGGCGTGGCTTGCTGAATTTTTCGCCAGCACCTCCATCACCAAGATTGCCCACAACCTCGCCTTTGAGAGCCAATTTCTCTATGCGCGGGGCATCGTGATTCAGGCGCCGGTGTATGATACCATCGCTGCAGCACAGTTGGTATATAAAAATGAAAAGGAATTCCGCTCCCTCGGCGACTGCGGATTGAAAACCCTTGTGCCGGAATATTTTCATGAGCCGCTGCCATCGTATGCAGAAACTGTGGGAGGACTTCATTTTGATGAACTCGACCCGCAGTCTGAGAAAACCGTTCACTATGCCTGTGCCGATGCAGATTACGCTCTGCGGCTGTATCATTTGTTAAATGGCTGGTTTGACCGTTTCCTGCCCAAACACCGTTTAATCGTAGAAAAGGTGGAGTCGCCCACCGCTGTATATGTAGGGATTATGCGGTATAACGGTCTACCGATCGACCGTGACCTCATGGAACAAAAACGCGCTGAAGCAGAGAAAAAACTGGTAGAACTGAAAGGCAAGATTGCTTTCATCATCGGTGACATTAGCATTGGCGCAAATGCCAGCACCGCCGCGTTCAAGCGATACTTGTTCGATACGCTGAAATTGCCTAAAATGAAGCTGACCGCCAAGGAGCAGGATGCCCTCGATGACGAGGTGATCATTCTGCTAAAAGAATGGTGTGCCGTCAACCGTCCGGAACTGACTGAACTATTTGGATTGGTTCAGGAATACCGCCGCTGGGGCAAAATTAAGGGTACATATATAGACGGCTACATGAAATATATCAACAGCGCAACCGGACGACTGCACCCGGATTTACTTCCACTCGCAACCGAAACCGGGCGCTTCGCGTCAAAAAATCCAAACTGTCAGAATATGCCCCGCGCTGGTGCGGATGACATCGGTATTCGTAATTTCATCACCGCACCGGAGGGAAAAATCCTGCTGTCACTGGACTTTTCCCAAATAGAACTGCGCGTCGGTGCTTTTTACTGCAAGGATGAAAAGATGCTGGAAACTTACCGTTCTGGCGGGGATATCCATGCTCTGACCACGGCGGTTATCTATAAAATCCCGCTTTCCGAGGTGGCAGATAAAAATGCGCCGAACTATAAAGAGCGGCGTACCATCGCCAAGAACTGTAACTTCGGCACGTTTTTCGGGCTGTTTCCAAAAGGGCTGCAGAAAACGCTGAAATTCAAAGCCGGTTTGGATGTGCCACTTTCCGAGTGTGAAGCCATTATACGAAACCTGAAGATCGGGTATCCCCACCTTTCCCGCTGGCAGGAGGAAGTGAAAACCCGCGCCGGATTCCACAAATATACAGAAACATGGCTGGGCAGACGGCGCAATGTCCCGGAGATTGCATCGCCCAATTGGAATAAAAAATCCTTTGCCGAGCGCGTGGCGATGAACACTCCGATTCAGGGTACAGCGGCGGATATCCTGAAACTTGCTCTTGGGCGCATACTGGAAGGTTTGCCCGCGCGCCCATGGCTGATGCCTTTGCTTCAAATTCACGACGAATTGGTCTTTGAACTGCCCGAAAATCAGCTTAAAAACGCCGTTACTTTCATCAAAAACTGCATGGAAACACAGCCTTTTGAAGCGTTTTCTGTGCCAATAATCGCAGAAGCCGCCGCAGGTCATCGCTTCGGCGAACTACATGAACTGGAGGTGAGCGAATTTGTCTGATTACAATTTGAATGGTTTACCCATCTCCCCGGCGGAGTTTTTAGGCGCATTTTTTGAACCATCGGAGACCGTGTGCCTCCGTATTTTCAGCGATAAACCGGACAGCGCATTCGCCGGGCAGAAGTTGGAGGTGAAAGCCGGGCGATTCGACGGTATTGCCGAAACCCTGCAAAAGCACAATGAGCAGGGGCGCGGAATCTATTTTGTCATCAATTTCGGCGGTCACGAGGATAATCAGATCATACGCATCAACGCCCAGTTTATGGAGTGCGATGATCTGCCGCTGGATGCGCAGCTTGCCAAGATACAGGCATTTCCGCTTGAACCGTCGCTAATTGTCAAAACCCGAAAATCCCTGCATTGCTACTGGCTGATGAAAAAGGCGATGCCGGAACGATTCCGAACGGTTCAGAAAAAGTTGATCACCCATTTCGGAGCAGACCCGGCTTGTGTGAATGAGAGCCGGGTTTTTCGTCTGCCGGGCTTTTTTCACTGCAAGGAAGAGCCGGTTTTGGTAGAGTGCATCAAGTTTAATCCTGAAATCCGCTACACACAAAAGGAACTTGAAGCCGTCCTGCCGGCTATCCCCGACGAACACGCGCCACCCGGAACTGCACCGTCACCCATCAAAGAACGTGGTTCACAAAAGGGGCTTGTTACCACGGGCAGACGCTGTATGTTTCTTCAGTATTGCAAACGGAATGCCAAAACGCTCAGTGAGCCGCTTTGGTACGCAATGATCACCAATCTGGCATTGTTCGAGGGCGGAGAAAACGCGATTCATCAGCTTTCAAAACCCTATCCCAAATACAGCTTTGAGCAGACGCAGAGCAAAATTGACCATTTTCACAAATCCGGCACGAAGCCGATCACTTGCCGCCGTATCGGTGAACAGGGCTTTATATGCCCCAAAATGTCGGATGGCAGCTGCAAAGCAAAAGCTCCCGCAGGGCTTGCATATTTTGCAATCGATACCGATAGTGTCCGCAAGTTGCTGGCAAAATGCAAAATCAAGGGCAATGCCGTAGACGATGTTTCTACGGCACGGCAGTTTGTCAGTGATTATCTGTACAACTGGGATACCGGGCTTGCGGAAACTTTTATCACATCCGAAATCAAGGTGAAATTCGGATTTAAAGCCGCCGATTTAAAACAACTGGTTACACTTCAAAAAGAACTGTACAATGCGTTTTCTTCCTCGCAGGAAGCGCGAAAGTTAAAATCGGGCGGTGAAATTTCACCGTGGTACGAAATATCCAAACAGGGCAACCTGAAGTTTTTGCCCGGTGTTTTGGCGGATTATCTCGCCGAAAATGAAGATGTTATTTACTGCGCCGACAGCTACTATATGTATGAAAACAGCGTATACAACGCAAAAAACGACAAAGCTGCCCAACGTAAGGTACGTTCGTTCATGAACAGCCGATATGCCCTCGCCGCCGACATCCGCGACGCCGAATTCCAGTGGCAGATTCTGATTGATAAAACCACCCGAGAGATTAACATCAATCCATATCTGCTCAATTTCGAGAATGGGCTGTATAATCTGCAAACCGATGAACTTGCTTCCCATGATCCAAAAATCCTTAGCACCATACGGCTCGGCGGCAAATACGACTCAGAAGCCAAATGTCCCACGTTCCTATGGTACTTAAACGATGTTCTGCCGGAGTCCGAAATCCCGCTGATACAGGAAATCCTCGGCTATTTCCTTGTTCCGATTAACAAGGCACAGAAGTCTTTTGTCATGGTAGGCAAGCCGGACAGCGGCAAATCCACACTTTTATATGTGGTACAGGATTTGCTTCTGCGGCAGGAAAATGTATCAAACCTGACGTAGCAGGAGTTGGACGAAAAATTCGCAACGGTTCAGCTTTTCGGTAAGCTGGCGAACATTTTCGCTGACCTGCCCACCAGTGATATCCGCGACACGGGTACGTTCAAGGCGATCACCGGTGAGGACTATATCTCTGCACAGCACAAGTTTAAGGAGTATTTTTCGTTCAAGCCGTTTGCGCGGCTCTTGTTTTCCTGCAACAATATCCCCAAGAATTACAGCGACCGCAGCGACGGCTTCTACCGGCGGCTGATTCTGATACGCTTCGATCACACCATACCTGAGGATAAAAAGGACGGCAACCTCAAGGAAAAACTCCTGCTGGAGAAAGACGGTATTATTGCATGGGCGATGATCGGCTTGAAAAGATTGATGGAGCGCAAATGGAAGTTCACCGAGACCGAGCGCACCCGCGCCGAGCTTGCCAGCTATAAAGCCGACAACAGCAGCACCTTGGCGTTTGTGGAGGAATGCTGCATACTCGACCCCGGCAGCGAGGTTTTGCGGGAGGAGTTGTACAACGCATATCACGAATACTGCTCAACCGTCGGATCAAAGCCTGTCTCCCAGAAACGTTTCAACAACGAACTTGAGGGTGTCAGCGGTGTGTCTCGCGGCAGCGAAGCCGTCACCCGCCGCCGCACATGGCGCGGCATCCGGCTGCTGTGAGCGGCTCCCGAGCGGAACCCGGAGCGGATTTCGCCAGATTCTATCGGGGTTTGAGCGGAATGAGCGAGTCGGCGCAACCCATTATGTCATATGGTTCGCAAGAGTAAACAGCGTAATAAGATAAAAAGTATATATGGAGCGGAATTTTCTGTTATTCCGCTCATGCACGTCCATAAGGAGGTTATCGCCATGCCACCCAAAGCCCCTCATCCCTGTGCCTATCCCGGCTGTCCTCAGCTTACGACCGAGCGCTATTGTCCTGACCATAAGACCATCGCTTCCCGCGAATATAACCAGTACCACCGTCCGACTGACCGTAAACTTTACGGTCGCCGATGGGTGGCGATCCGCAACCTGTACATCCAAAAGCATCCGGTCTGCGAGCTTTGCCTTGAAGCCGGTCGCTATGTTCCTGCAACCGAAGTCCACCACAAAATCCCCCTCCAGAAAGGCGGCTCGAATGATGAGTCCAACCTTCAGGCGCTCTGCAAGCCCTGCCACTCTGCAATCACTATTACCGAAACCAACCGGGAGGGGCGGTCTTAATCTCTGCGCCCTTTGTCCTGTGTAGCGCGGCAGGGTGTCGTACAAAAAATCCGCGATTTCAAAACATTCTAAAAAGCCCGTAAACACTGCGTTTGCGGGCTTTCGTCATGCCTATTCAAAGCGTTTTTTGATTGTTTTCATTGAACACAGCTTTTTTCATTCGTTTTGCCCGGAAAACCTCTGTGAAATCACGGATTTTGGAGGAGAAAAAGGCGGTGCAGACTGTCGGGACAAGCAAAAAACGACGGACAACCTGTCGAAAAATCGCAGATGAGTGTCAAGAAAAACAAACCGGGTGCATAGAATAATATTACCGTATTTTTCATAAGGGGGGATGATTATGCCGCGAGGCGGAGCGCGTAAAGGCGCAGGGCGCAAACCGAAGCCGCTTGCCGAGAAACTGGCAGAGGGAAATCCGGGACACCGCCCTTTGAAAAAACTTGAGTTTGCTGGGAATGGCGGCATTGATCCTCGCCAACCTCCCGATTATCTGCGTGTGATGGAAAAGCGTGAGCAGGATCAGCGCCCCGGAATCCCCACGCCGACCGCGCTATATACCGAAACCATTCAATATATTGAGCCGACCGACTGCTTAAATTTGATCCCGGTGTCGCTGATTGCCGACTATGCCATGGCGAAATACCATCTGCTTCACGCGCAGTATGAACTTGGCAGAACGGCAACGGTTACAAAAGCGGATAAGGGAACGAAAAAGGGCGGCGGTGAGACCTTTGAAATCACCGACTTTGCCGAGGCGATGCTGAAGATGCAAAAAAATGTGCTGGCGACATGGGAGCCGATCTGGGATATCGTATCGCGGAATTGCGAGCGTTTGGTGACAAATCCGGAGCAAGACCTGATGGCAATTATCATTGGCGGTCGCCAGCGTAAAGCGAAACCGAAAGGAGATCCGCCCGATGGATTCTATGTAAATACAAAAAATCCCGATTGAGAAACTCAGTCCGGCGAAATATAATCCGCGCAAAGATTTACAGCCGGGTGACCCGGAATATGAAAAACTGCTGCGTTCGGTGGAGGAATTCGGCTACGTTGAGCCGATTATCTGGAATAAACGCACCGGCAATATCGTCGGCGGTCATCAGCGGTTCAAGGTGCTCAAACAGCTGGGTTTTGCGGAAATCGACTGCGTCGTTGTGGATATGGACGAGGCGCGGGAAAAGGCACTGAACATTGCGCTCAATAAAATTTCAGGCGATTGGGATACTGCGAAGCTGGCAGAAGTTTTCAGGGACATCGAGCAATACGGCATCTCCCTTGATATTACAGGGTTTGAAGCCCCGGAGATCGATAAGTTGTTTCAGAAATTGAGCCGTGAGGACGGAAAAATTATCGAGGACGATTTTGATGCAGAAGCGGAAGCCGCACGGATTACCGAACCGCTTACACGGCAGGGAGATATATGGCTGCTGGGAAAACACCGCCTGATGTGCGGGGATTCCACCGATATTGCCGACGTTGCAAAGCTGATGGATCACTCAAAGGCAAAGATGGTGTTTACCGACCCGCCTTGGAATGTAGACTACGGCGGCAGTACACACCCCTCTTGGAAAAATCGCCAGATTCTCAATGACAAAATGTCCGCAGAGGATTTTCATAAGTTTCTGCTTGCCGCGTTTAAGGCGATGGCTGGTGTTTCGGAGCCGGGAGCGATGACCTATGTGGTGATGTCGGCTCAGGAATGGGGATCGGTAATGACTGCTATGAAAGAAGCCGAGTATCACTGGAGCAGTACAATTATCTGGGCGAAGGACTCACTTGTTCTCTCCCGGAAAGATTATCACACCCAATATGAGCCGATTTGGTACGGCTGGCTGGAGGGTGAAAAACGACTCTGCCCTTTGCAAGACCGACAGCAGAGCGACCTTTGGCAGATCGACCGCCCGAAAAAATCGGAGGATCACCCGACCATGAAGCCGATTTCGCTGGCGGCGCGGGCAATCAGCAACAGCAGCCATATCGGCGACACGGTTTTGGATTTATTCGGCGGTTCGGGAACTACCCTCTTGGCGGCGGAGCAAACCGAGCGCGTATGCCGCACGATGGAGCTTGATCCGAAATATGCGGATGTGATTGTAAAGCGTTTTATTGAATTCCTAAAAAGTGATGAAGGTGTGTTTCTTCAGCGGAAAGATGAAAAATTCATGTACTCCGAAATAGGTATTTAATCTTCACCTTTTTTTGGGATTTTACCATGAGTTTCTTCAAACTCTGCGATAGACTTCTTTACCAGCGACAACAGCAGCCAGTTTAAAGAACGGTCATCATATTTTGCTACATACTGGAATTGGCTAAGCAATTCAGAATCAATTCTCAATGAGAGATGTTTAATATCTTTTTTCATATTTACCTCCAATTTGAATTCGTTATAGGTTCATTTTAAGTTCTTTTTGTGCTATGATGTTAAGATGAACCTACTATGGGTTCTTAATATTTTTTGGAGGTACAAAGCTGTGAAAGTTGCAATAATAGGTTCACGGGGATTAAAAGTAGAGAATTTGGAAAGATATCTTCCTGTTGAAACCACTGAGATTGTGTCCGGAGGTGCGATAGGAATTGATACATGTGCGAGAGAATACGCTTTAGCGCATAGCATAAAATTGACGGAGTTTTTGCCGCAGTATAATACATACGGGCGGTCAGCACCCTTGAAACGAAATATCACAATTATAGAGTACAGCGATTTGGTGCTTGCATTCTGGGATGGCAAAAGCCGGGGAACTAGGTTTGTTATTGACAACTGCAAAAAGCGCGGTATCCCTGTCCGAGTGTTTGTCCCCGAACAAAAATAACCGCGCTATTATAGATTTATGGTATCAGGATTGGGTAGTTTTATGACTTGCTATTACAGCCGAAAAGAGTGATTAATGTAACTGCGGAAACGCACAAATCACTTTTTTCAGGAGGCATTTGCTATGCAGGAATTCAATTTTAATGTAACAGGAACAGAGCGCAAAAAGCTGGTGGGCGCTATCAGTGGGATTTTGAACACGTCGACCAAGTACCTCGGCGCACCGACTTTTGCATACGAAATCGGCAATTACACCATCGACAAGAATGGCACGGTCACCGGCGAATACAACCAAACCCTTTTCACAGAACTCGCCACGCGAGGCTTTGAACCAGAGGCAGCAGTGATCGCCGAACCCCAGTCAGACCGGCTTGCCATTGAAATACCGCTTGACGGTTTTACCCCGGACAGCATTGAAAATCTTTGTAAAATGGTCAAGGCGAAAGAAAATCTGCTGATGGCGGCGCTTGGCACGGATGACCTGCCCATTCAGGTTTTGGAGGACAGAATTTGCTTCCCATGGTTTCCTCTGACGGAGGATTCGGAGCGCACCAATGCCTACGCCCAGCTTATCGCCGTTCTTTGCACGACGGCAAAAGAGAAAAAACGCGTTACCGCCAAAGCACAGGACGGCTTTGAAAATGAGAAATTCGCCATGCGGGTGTGGCTTATCGGGCTTGGCTGCGTAGGTGCGGAGTACAAATATCTGCGCAAAATTATGGGTGAGTTTTTAGGCGGCAACAGCGCGTGGCGGCACGGCAAGCCGGAGAAAGAGATTTCGACAGAGGAAGCCTCTGCTGTTTGCAGAAGGCGAGGTGCAGGGCGATGAATAGCTTTCCCTCCCATTCCGAAGTGCTGCGCCTGCGGGCGCAATACCCGCCCGGTACGCGCGCCCTGTTGACCGCCCCGATGCAAGATCCCTACGCCAAGCAGAACGCCGGAGACCGGGCGACGGTGCGCGGCGTGGACGATGCCGGGCATATCCTGTGCCGGTGGGATGCGGGTTCAAGTTTGAATTTGATCCCGGGTGTCGACCAATTCAAAATCGTCGGCGTGTTCACAGAAGAAATCAAATCGCAGATTTTGGAAATACGCGCCGAGGGGCAAACGAATATGTTTGACATTACGACCGTCCAGCAGTTTGCCTATGAAAAAGGCTTCTTTGCCTTAGTAAGTTTCATCGAGGACGACCCCACCGCATATATTCATTTTATCTTGCGCGGCGAATAGACTCGAAAACAGCAACAAAACACGATGGACAATTTCTATAAACCCATTTTCAGTCATATATTTGTGAGTGAGTCTGCCGGGAGTTCAGATGGACTCCCGGCTTTGCTGTCGGAGGTGACTATGTGGAAGAATTACGCAGTCTAAAAAATTTCAAACCCTCCCGTTTCAAAGCGGAGGGCTCAATATATAAGTCTCGGTTCGCTGACTCGGCGGTGTTCTTTGTCAACAATCTGCGCCACACCAAGTGGCGCTGGTACGGCGAACCTTTCGATCTCATAGACTGGCAGGAGCAGATTATACGCGACCTGTTCGGCATCGTGCGCCGCCATGACGAGTGCCGTCAATTCCGCACCGCCTATGTGGAAATTCCGAAAAAGCAGGGCAAGTCGGAGCTTGCGGCGGCGGTGGCGCTCTTGCTGACCTGTACGGACGCGGAACGCGGCGGGGAAATTTACGGCTGTGCGTCAGACCGCAGTCAGGCGAGCATCGTTTTCGATGTGGCGGTTCATATGATCGACCAGTTTCCGGCTTTTAAGAAATTTATGAACCTCAACATCGCGCAGAAGCGCATGACCTTCACGCCCCTTGACAGTTTTTATCAGGTACTCTCTGCGGATGCGTACACCAAGCATGGTTTGAACGCCCACGGCGTGATTTTTGATGAATTACACGCCCTGCCGGACAGACGGCTTTTCGACGTTATGACCAAGGGTTCGGGCGATGCCAGAGAACAGCCCCTGCATTTCATTATCACCACAGCCGGTGTGGACAGAAACTCCATCTGCTGGGAGATGCACTAAAAAGCCGAGGATGTTCTGCAAGGCAGGAAAATCGACCCGACCTTTTATCCTGTTATATACTCCGCTGCCGATGATGATGACTGGACTTCTGAGGATGTGTGGCGCAGAGTCAATCCCTCCCTCGGCATCACTGTCACGATGGAAACCATGCGGAACGCATATGAGGATGCCAAGCTGAATCCCGTCAACGAGAACATCTTTCGTCAGCTGCGCTTGAATCAATGGGTAAAGCAGTCGGTACGTTGGATGAACATGGAGAAATGGGACGGATGCGACTTTCAATTCGACACAAAATCCCTTGAAAACCGGGTGTGCTACGGCGGCTTGGACTTATCCAGCACCACGGATATCACGGCGTTTGTGCTGGTGTTCCCGCCGGAGGATGAAGAGGATAAATATATTGTCCTTCCATTTTTCTGGATACCCGACGAGTGCCTTGAAACAAGGGTACGCCGCGACCATGTACCTTATGATATGTGGAAGGCGCAGGGCTTCCTCAATACCACCGAGGGCGATGTAATCCATTACTCCTTCGTTGAGAAACACATTGAGGAACTCGGCAAAAAGTATAACATTAAAGAAATCGCCTTTGACCGCTGGGGCGCTTGGGAGATGACTCAGAATCTTGAAAACGCTGGATTTACCGTCATCCCCTTCGGTCAGGGCTTTAAGGATATGAGTCCCGCGACCAAAGAACTCATGCGGCTGGTGTTGGAGCGTAAGATCGCCCACGCAGGAAACCCGCCTCTGCGCTGGATGGCAGACAATTTATATGTCAGCACCGACGCTGCTGGTAACATCAAGCCGAATAAGCAAAAAGCAACAGAGCGCATCGACGGCGCGGTCGCGCTGATTATGGCGCTCGACAGAGCCATTCGCGGTGAAAATCATGGTGCATATGACGAGCGCGGAATGCTCATCATCGATCCAAACCATCCGGATGGGTATTATTACAGCAAGTGAGGGGGCTTGGCATGGGTATATTTTCACGGTTCAAAAAAGAGAATCCTAAAAACAGGCTCTCCACAAGCCGGAGTATATTCTGGGGCGGTTCAACCTCCGGCGCATATGTAAATGAAACCACTGCCATGCAAACGGCGGCGGTTTATTCCTGTGTAAGGGTGATTTCGGAGGCAGTCGCCTGTCTGCCCCTCCATGTATACCGTTATGAACAAAACGGCTCACGGATCACCCCGGAGCATCATCTGTATAACATCCTGCACAACGCGCCGAACACTGAAATGACCAGTTTCGTGTTTCGGGAAACACTCATGAGCCATTTGCTTTTGTGGGGCAACGCCTACGCGCAGATCATCCGGGACGGCGGCGGTCGGGTGCGGGCGCTGTATCCGCTGCTTCCGAGCAAAATGGATGTCAGCCGGAACGAAAACGGACAGATTTATTACACCTACTGGCGTGATAAGAACGAGAGCCGCCCTCATGAGAAAAGCGGCGGCGTGGTACTTTCCAAAGAGGATGTCCTGCACATTCCGGGACTGAGTTATGACGGGCTGGTGGGATACTCGCCCATTGCCCTCGCCAGAAACGCGGTGGGTATGGCGATTGCTACCGAGGATTACGGAGCCAGCTTTTTTGCCAACGGGGCGAACCCCGGAGGTATTCTGGAGCATCCCGGTACGATTAAAAATCCGGGCGGCATCCGGGACTCATGGGAAGCGCTGTATAAAGGAGCGAAGAACTCCGGCAAGGTAGCTGTGCTGGAGGACGGACTCAAATTCCATCAAGTGAGTATCCCGCCCGAACAGGCGCAGTTTTTGGAAACGCGCAAGTTTCAGCTGAACGAAATCGCCCGGATTTTCCGCATCTCGCCGCACATGATCGGCGATCTGGAAAAATCATCGTTCAGCAACATTGAACAGCAATCTTTGGAATTTGTAAAATACACCCTCGATCCTTGGGTAGTGCGCTGGGAGCAGTCCATGCATCAAGCCCTTATCCTGCCCTCCGAAAAAGATGCGGTGTTCCTCAAATTCAATCTGGACGGTTTGCTCCGGGGCGATTACGAAACCCGCATGAAGGGCTATGCCATCGGTATTCAGAACGGTTTTATGAGTCCCAACGATGTGCGGCGGCTTGAGAACTTCAATGAAATCCCCGATGAGGAGGGCGGCAACAACTACATGGTCAACGGCAACATGGTAAAACTTGCCGATGTCGGTGCGGCATACGGTAAAAACGGAGGTGATAAGAAATGAGGAAATTCTGGAACTTTTCCCAGACGGACAGCGAGGGGCACACCCTGTTCCTCGACGGTGCAATCTCAGATGAAACATGGTGGGGCGATGAAATCACGCCGAAGCTGTTCCGGGATGAACTGGAATCCGGCAGCGGCGATATCACGGTCTGGATTAACTCGCCCGGCGGGGATGTGTTTGCCGCCGCGCAGATCTACAATATGCTCATGGAATACGCCGGGAAGGTCACCGTGAAAATCGACGGTATCGCCGCCTCCGCCGCTTCCGTGGTTGCCATGTCCGGCGATGCGGTGTATATGTCCCCGGTTGCCAATATGATGATCCATAATCCCGCCACCATTGCCATCGGCGACAGTGAGGAAATGCTCCGCGCCAAACGGATGCTGGATGAGGTCAAGGAATCCATCATCAACGCATATGAAATCAAGACCAAACAGTCCCGCGATGCCCTGTCCGAAATGATGAACACGGAATTTTGGATGGACGCGAACAAGGCGGTGGAGCTGGGCTTTGCGAATGGCATTCTGTATGAGGATGCCGAGCCGAAAAAGAACCGAAAAGGACGCGAGGGTTATGCCTTTTCCCGCATGGCGGTGATGAACTCCCTGCTGGAAAAATTCACGACTCACCCGCCGGAATCGCCGGGCGTCGTACCCTACGCTGTATTAAATACCCTTATTCAATCAATCAAAAAATGGGAGGATTTGATGACCATGAGCAAAATCATTGAACTGCGCGACAAAAGAGCCAAGGCATGGGAGGCAGCAAAAGCGTTTCTGGACAGCAAGCGCGGCGCGAACGATATGCTGACCGCCGAGGATGCCTCCGCCTACGACAAAATGGAAGCGGAGGTTGTGGATTTAGGCAAAGAGATCGAACGGCTGGAGCGTGGGCAGGCAATTGACCGGGAACTTGCCATGCCCACCTCACAGCCGCTGACAAACAGCCCCGGAAAGTCCGGCAAAGCCTCGGATGAGTACAAAACCGCATTCTGGAACGCCATGCGCGGTCGCAAGATTTCGGGCACCCTTCAGATCGGTGAGGATTCCGAGGGCGGTTATCTCGTCCCGGACGAATTTGAACGCACCCTCATCGAAGCGCTGGAGGAACAGAACATTTTCCGTCAGATTGCCCGCATCATTCAGACGAGCAGCGGCGAACGCAAAATCCCTGTGGTGGCTACCAAAGGTACTGCCAGCTGGGTGGATGAAGGCGGCGAAATCACCGACAGCGACGACAGCTTCACACAGGTAACTTTAGGTGCGTTCAAACTTGCCACTATGATGAAGGTCAGCGACGAGTTGATGAACGATTCCGCATTTGATCTTGAAAGCTATATTGCCCGCGAATTTGCCCGCCGTATCGGCGTAAAGGAAGAAGAAGCCTTCCTGACCGGCGACGGCTCCGGCAAGCCCACCGGCATTCTCAAGGCGACCGGCGGCGCACAGGTAGGCGTGACAGCGGCATCCGATACCGCCATCACGATGGATGAAATGATCGATTTGTACCACAGCCTGAAATCCCCCTACCGCAACAAAGCGGTGTTTATCACCGGCGATACCACAGTCAAAACGCTCCGCAAGCTGAAAGACGGACAGGGGCAATATCTCTGGCAGCCCTCCGTTCGGGAAGGAGCGCCGGATACCCTGCTCGGCAAACCGCTGTATACCTCCGCATTCATGCCCACGATTGCGGCAAGCGCCAAAACCGTCGCGTTCGGTGATTTTTCATACTACTGGATTGCCGACCGTCAGGGACGGATTTTCAAGCGCCTGAATGAACTGTTTGCCACCACCGGGCAGATCGGCTTTATCGCTACCCAGCGCGTGGATGAAAAACTGATTCTGCCGGAAGCCGTCAAGGTGCTTCAGCAGAAGGCATAGGAGATGTGGCGGTAGTATGAGTCTGCTTGAAAAAGTCAAAGAGAACCTGATTCTCACCCATAATGAGGATGACGCGCTGCTGGAACGCTTTCTGGCGGCGGCTACCGCCTATGCCGAGAGTTTTCAGCACCTGCCCGCAGGATACTACTCTGGAAGCGCCGCCGAAGGCGAATCGGGTGAAGCGTCACGCTTCCCGCCCACCACGGAACAGGCGGTTATCATGTTGACTTCCCATTTTTACGAATCCCGCGACGGTTTGACCGGCGGCTTTTTCGCCGACAGCGTTCAAGCCGGGCAGCAAGTATGGAACACGGTGAATATGCTCTTGCGGCTCGGCCGGGACTGGAAGGTGTGAACATGAGTTTTGGAAAAATGAACACGCCCATCCAAATCATTCAGGTTACACAGGGCAAGGATGCGGAGGGTTTTGCCGTTTCCACGGAAACTGTGCTGGCAAATGTCCGCGCCTACCGTGAGGAGCGCCACGGCAACGAACGATGGGCAAACCGCGCCGTGTGGTCTGCGGCAACCAGCCTCTTTCGTTTCCGGGTGATTCCCGGTATCAATGTCACTGCCTCCCTGCAGATCGGGTGCGGTGAGGAGCGCTTTCGGATTACCAGCGTGGAAAATGTGCGCGGGCGCGGGATGTACCTTGAGGTACTGGCAGAGAAATTAGAACCGTCCGGGAATTGAGGTGAACGATATGGCAAGAGCAGAATTTAAGATGCCGGAGGACTTTTTGATGAAGGTTTCTCGGCTGGCAGATAAGGCTGATGAAATCCTGCCCCGTGTACTGGAGGCAGGAGGCGAGGTGGCACTGGATGCGGTGTGTGATAATCTCAGCGCCGTGGTCGGCAGGAATACGCAGTACCCCTCCAGTTCCACCGGCGAACTGGAGCAATCCCTCGGACTTACTCCCGCCAAAATGGATAAGAACGGGAATTTCAATGTCAAGGTCGGCTTTTCCGAGCCGCGCTCTGACGGAGACAGCAATGCCAAAATCGCCAATATTCTGGAATACGGCAAGCACGGTCAGCCGCCGAAGCCTTTTCTTAAGCCCGCCAAAACCGCCAGCCGGAAGCCAGCAATCGAGGCGATGAAGGCAAAGCTGGAGGAGGAAATCGAAAACCTATGAATATTTTGCAGGAATTGAACACCTTGCTGGACGCTATCCCGATCCGGGTAGAAACCGGGGTGTTTTCAGATACAGCGCCGAATGAATATGCGGTTATTACTCCGCTGACGGATGATTTTCCGCTGTTCGGCGACAACCAGCCGGAATATGAAACGCAGGAGGTGCGCCTGTCCCTTTATTCAAAGGGCAATTATCTGAGTATGAAAAATAAAGTGGTGAACGCCCTGCTGAACAAAGGCTTCACCATTACGGGGCGGCAATACATCGCCCATGAGGACGATACCGGCTACCACCACTACGCCGTGGATACGGCAAAATTATATCGATTGGAGGATTGAAAATGGCGACCATTGGCATGGATAAACTTTACTATGCAAAAATCACCGAGGATGCTAACGGCGAGGAAACCTACGGTGTTCCGATTTCACTGGCAAAAGCCATTAAAGCGGATTTGTCTATTGAACTTGCCGAGGCAACGCTGTATGCGGATGACGCGACCGCATATGTGATTAAGGATTTCAAATCCGGCACACTCTCGCTGGGGATTGATGATATCGCCACTGCCGCCGCGCAGGACTTGACCGGAGCAATTGTCGACGACAACGGCGTTCTGGTGTCGGCAAGCGAAAACGACGGCGCTATTGTTGCCGTGGGCTTCCGCGCCCTTAAGCCTGACAACAGATACCGCTATTTTTGGATGTATCGGATAAAATTCGGCATACCGGCGACCAACCTACAGACCAAAGGTGATTCCATCACCTTCCAGACCCCGACCATCGAAGGAACGGTCATGCGACGCAACAAGCCGGACGGTACAGGAAAACATCCGTGGAAAGCGGAAGTGACGGAAGGCGACGCCGGTGTGTCTGCTGAAACCATCTCAGGCTGGTACAGCGAGGTATATGAGCCGGTATGGGGCACCACACCGCCTGAACCGCCGGAGGAGGGTTGATTATGGAAAACGAACGCAGCGCATTTGTCAACATCGGCGGTGAGCAGTATGAACTGATTCTCACCACCAAGGCGACCAAAGCCATCGCCAGCCGCTACGGCGGGCTGGAAAACCTCGGTGAACGGCTGATGAAAGCTGAAAACTTTGAAATGGCACTGGACGAAATCGTCTGGCTGCTTACGCTGATGGCGAATCAGTCCATCCTGATTTACAACCTCAAGCATAAGGACGCGCCGAAGGAACTGCTCACCGAGGAGGAAGTGGAATTGCTGACCTCCCCGCTGGAACTGGCATCCTATAAGAACGCCATCACCGAAGCCATGTTCAAGGGAACAGCACGGAATGTGGTAAGCGAGGGCGATGAAGGCTCAAAAAACCAGCCGGGCGCGTGACCACTGCCGAGGTTTTCACGCGCCTGTACTACTACGGCACTGTACAGATGCGGCTCTCTGCCGATGAATTCTGGACGATGCCGTTTGGTTTATTTATGGACTTATGGGCTTGTCACAAGCAGTTTCTGGGAATGGAGAAGCCGTCTCGGGAGCAGACGATTGATGATGTGGTACCACTATGATATTAAGAAAACTCACATCTCAATTTTAAGCGTGATTTCGTTGAACTCCTGCTTTGCATCTTGGAAAACTTCGACTATTTTTTTAATTTCAGAAGATAGAGCCTCAGATTTCTTTGTCTTTGGCTTATAAATAATAGTAATATCTGCCGGAACATACATATATCCTGTTACCACGTCCCAAAGTGCGCTCAAATTCTGACCGTACCATTCTGGCAACTCCAATGCCTGCATAAGAACTTGGTGGAGTTCGCCGAGATATTCACACTCTGAAAAATCAAGAACACGCTCTTTAGGAACTAAATTTCTAATTAAATTCATCGTATTTTTCCCTCCTATGTTATTTGAACAAAAGTCGTATAGTGATCGTAAGTAGCGAAAATTAAGCCATCGTTGGAAAAAAGTAATCGATGCGTATTTCGAAACCCACTGTCACAATTAATATCTGCTTCATACCAGACGCGACCTGGTGTTTGTGGAAGATGTCCATCCTTGTTTTGATAAATCCCACCATCGATAAACTTTCCTGGAGCAATTTTGTGTAAATTCCCGTGACGCGGAATCCAACCCATGTCTCTTGCTTCTTGCTTAGTGATATAATTCGGCGGGAGTTTTCCTGTATTCTTTACTGAGACATCCGCGCCGTTCATGCCGTCCTGCGTTGCAGTGCCCGCAGTTGCCGCTTCCATGGATTTTATTTCGCATCTGCAGTTAGGGTGAATGGGTGGCTCATCATCCAGAAGTTCATTCATTTCATATATTTTACCATGATTTCCTCGGCAAATAAAGCAAGTTTTTAAATCCAACACAGCAATCCAATTCTTGTAATCTAAACTTTCATGTGTTGGTGGTCGAAAAGACTCAATTAAATCCTTTTGAATCTCTTGCAGTCTTCTTGGCGGAGGCCATAGATAGGTTTTGTATACATAATAGCTCATACATATTTCCCCTTATTAAAATGATAGAGACGTAAAAGTCCCTTCACTAATAGGGAAAAAGCGGCCAAAAGTTGCACTAAAAAGGGCAATAAAAGCTACTAAAAAGAGATTGTTAATAAATAAGTTACATTTGTTCATCAGAATATGGAGCAGATCGGAGGTGACCGCACATGGCAGATGATTTTGGCTTACGGATCGGCATCAAGGGCGAACGTGATTTCAAAAAAGCCCTCGCCGACATCAACCAGTCCTTCAAAGTCCTCGGCTCTGAAATGGCGCTGGTCACCAGCCAGTTTGATAAAAACGACAAAAGCGCCAGTGCCCTCACTTCCCGGAACGCCGTCCTCAATAAAGAGATTGATTCACAAAAACAAAAAATAGAGACGCTCCGCGCCGCTTTGGAGAATGCCTCCGAGAGTTTCGGAGAAAATGACCGCCGCACACAAAATTGGCAAATCCAGTTGAATAAGACGCAAGCGGAACTGAACGACATGGAGCGCGAACTTGAGGAATCTGCTGATGATGCGGACGATCTCGGTGAGCAACTCACGGAAACGGGCGATGAAGCCGAAAAGTCCGGCTCAAAATTTGAGAAGCTGGGCGGCGTTCTGAAAGGAATCGGTGTGGCGATGGGTGCGGTTGCTGTCGCGGCAGGTGCGGCGGCGATTAAACTCGGCAAGGAAGTCGTTCAGCAATTCGGTGAGTTAGAGCAGAATCTTGGCGGTTCGGAAGCTGTGTTCGGCAATTATGCCGCCTCCATCCAGAAAACCGGGGAGGAAGCCTATAAAAACCTTGGCGTGTCACAAAGCCAATATCTTGCAACCGCGAACAAAATGGGCGCTTTGTTTCAGGGTTCGGGTATTGAACAGCAAAAATCTTTGGAACTAACGGAAAAGGCAATGCAACGAGCGGCAGACATGGCTTCCGTCATGGGCATCGATATGCAGATGGCGCTGGACTCCGTGTCCGGCGCGGCAAAGGGCAATTTTACGATGATGGATAACCTTGGGGTTGCCATGAATGCCACTACCGTCGAAGCCTACGCTCTTTCTAAAGGACTTGACTTCACTTGGGCATCAGCTTTCAACGCCGAAAAAGCTGAAGTCGCTATGCAGATGTTTTTCGAGAACACAGAACAATATGCGGGAAATTTCGCACGGGAATCCACCGAAACCATCACAGGCTCATTGGGTTTGTTAAAAGCAGCCCTCGGTTCGTTCACGGCAGGACTCGGCAATGCCAATGCCGACATGACCAACCTGACGCAGAACCTTGTGGACGCTTTTCAGTCAGTGGTTAAAAACATCGTGCCGGTGCTTGAAAATATTGTTGCGGCACTGCCGACAGCCACGGGCGCGATCCTGCAAGCAGTGGGCGACCTTTTACCCATGCTCCTCGAAGTCGTAACGCAACTTTTCACACAGGTGCTGCAGACCATCCTGAATCTCCTGCCGAAACTCATCCCCGCTGCGGTGGATGCGGTTATGACAATCGTCGGGGCGCTGATTGACAATCTCCCGCTGTTAATCAATGCGGCGGTACAACTGGTGACCGCACTCGTAAATGGCATCGGATCGGGATTGCCCCAGCTGATTCCAGCGGCGGTGTCGGCGGTCATGCAAATTGTGCAGGGCTTGCTGGAAAATCTGCCCCTCATACTGGACGCGGCGCTCCAGCTGGTCATAGGGCTGGCGGACGGCATCCTGAACGCCATTCCCGTTTTAATTGAGGCTTTGCCGGAAGTCATAGCCGCGCTGGTAGATTTCCTCATCGGCTCAATTCCTCGGATTATCGAGGCGGGCATCCGGCTTCTGACCTCGCTGATTACCGCGCTGCCGATCATCATCGACACCGTGGTCAAGGCGATTCCAAAAATCATTGACAATATTATCAATGCCGTCATCGGGGCGATTCCGCTGATTACCCAGTCCGGCGTAAAGCTGCTGGTGGCTTTGATTCAAGCGCTCCCGCAGATTATTTCCACTGTTGTAACTGCGATCCCGAAAATCGTGACCTCGCTGGTCAGCGCCATCATTGGGAACATCGACAAGATTATTCTTGCCGGTGTGCAGCTGCTCGTGTTACTGATTGAGAATCTGCCGACGATTATTGTGGAGGTTGTGAAAGCAGTACCGCAGATTATCACGGCTCTGGTCAAAGGCTTCACCGGCTCAATCGGTGAAATGGCAAAAGTCGGCGGCAACCTCATCAAGGGCTTGTGGCAGGGTATTTCCGATGCGGGTGCGTGGCTGTGGAGCAAAATCTCCGGCTTTTTCGGCGGCGTGGTCGACAAAATCAAGAACTTTTTCGGCATTCATTCGCCCTCAGAACTCTTCGCGGGGATCGGGCAGAACATGGGCGAAGGCATCGGCGTGGGCTTTGAACAGGCAATGGAACAAGTCAGCCGGGATATGCAAAGCGCGATTCCCACGAACCTCGGCGGCATGACCGTAGGGGTGAATGGCACAGGTGTATATCCGGCAGGTGCGATCATCCATCAGAGTATCTCCATCACCTCGCCGAAAGCGCTCTCGGAAAAGGAAGCCGCGCGGGAATTCTGCAATCTATCCAGAAAACTAGCATTGGGGGTGTAGCTTATGGAACTGATATATACCAATCAAAACGGCGCAACCGTCACGCTCCGTCAAGTGAAACCCTTATTTATTACAAAGCTGGACGGCGTAGGACGTATACGGCAGACGATCAACACCTTCCAAGCGCCCGAACAGGACGGAGCCTTCTATATCTCCTCGACGCTGGATATGCGGAACATCACCATTGAGGGAACGATTCTCGCCACCAATGTCGACAGCACCTTTGCTTACCGCCGCCAGCTTCTGCGTATCTTCACGCCCAAGCTGCGCGGAACACTGATTTACCGTAACCGCCAGATTTCCTGCATTGTGGAGGAGGCGGCGTTCTCGGCGGGAAGTATCACCAGAGCGCCATCCTTTTTCATCAGCTTATTGTGTCCTTCTCCGTTTTTTGAACCTCTGGAGGCGACCCGTACAGAACTGGCTTCATGGGAGGATAACTTCTCGTTTCCTCTGGAAATTACAGAACTGGGCATTGAACTCGGTATCCGCCAGCCCAGCCAAATCATCACCATCGAAAACGAGGGTGATGTCCCTTGCGGCTGTGTGATTACATTCAGGGCATTGGGTTCGGTGGTCAATCCTGAACTGATGAATGTGGACACGGGCGAGTTTATCCGCATCAACACCGCAATGTCTGCCGGGCAGGAAATTTTAGTGTATACCCATTTCGCAGGAAAAAAAGTGACCAGTGTCCTTGGCACAACAGAAACAAACGCTTTCAGCCTGATCGACGTCGGATCAACTTTTTTACAGCTGTCAGTGGGCAAAAATGTGCTTCGCTATGATGCGGAGGAACAAATGGATTTACTGGAGGTCATCATCCATTACCGCCCGCAGTTTTTGGGGGTGTAGGGTATGGAACTGTATCTTTTTAATAACAACCGGGAACTTGCGGGGCTGGTGGAATCCTATGAGTATCTGCGCTGGACGCGGCAATACACAAAATGCGGCAGTTTTGAACTCAAAGCCATCGCTTCGGACGAAAACATCGCGCTTTTGAAAATTGGCAACATCCTGTGGAAGAACGACGATGCGGAAGCAGGAATTATCGAATATTTGGAAATGACTTTGCAGGAGCAGGAGTATATCACCGTCATCGGGCGGTTTGCAACATCCCTGTTATCCAGGCGAATCGTATGGGGAACGGAAATCCTCACCGGCGATTTATCGGCGGCAGTGTTACAGCTTTTAAATAACCACCTGATTGCGCCGGTTAATTTGGAAAGAAAAATCAATGGTGTCGTTTATACGCCGGAAAGCATGGATGTTCCCGTCAGCACACAGATTTCCTTCCGCAATCTGATGGACACTGTCACAAACCTATGTGATGCCGCCGATGTCGGTATAAAAACAGCCTTCGATCCTGTCGCAAAGCTGTTTACCGTTCAGTTGTATGCCGGTTCGGCATCGCAAGCGATCTTTTCCAAAGAATACGAAAATATCATAGGACAGATTTTTACCGAGAGCCTTCTGAGTTTTGCCAATACCGCCCTTGTGGGCGGCGAAGGCGAAGGCGTGGAACGCACCTTTGTCACCACCGGCGGCGGTGTCGGACTTGACCGCTATGAAATTTTCGTGGATGCCAAAGACCTCCGTATGGAGGACTTCCCGGATGATTACGAGGCGGCGCTCTTGTTTCGCGGCAATACCAGACTTGCGGAGCAAGCTATGATTCAGGCGTTTGATGTTACCGTCAACCAATACGGTAATTTGACATACAAGATCGATTTTGATTTAAGGCGGTCAGCGAATTGATGATTGACCGCGAGGCTCTCATTAAGGACGGCAGAGTACTGCATACGGCTTTCACGGATTTCGGTGCCATCGACAAAGAGGTTGCTGAAATATCCAGTGAGATTGAGGTTCTTTCCGCGCTAGTACAAAAGCTGGTAGACGAGAACGCCAGCACCACGCTTGACCAGACGGAGTACCGAAACCGCTACGACAGCTACGTTGACCGCTACGACAAAGCAAAAAATCGTCTGGGAGTTTTACGGGAACAGCGTCAGTTGCAGGAGCTAAAGGGCGATATTCTGAGCGGTTTCCTGTTCGAGCTGGGCGAACTGTACGACCTGCCGATGGTGTTCAAGGAAGAAACATGGAATGCGCTGGTAGATCATGTTGCTGTCCACGAGGACGGCAGAATTGTTTTTGCCTTCAAGAACGGCACCGAGGTTACTGAAATGCTGTAACTATTTACATTGGTTGAATCGAGGGCGCTCTATGGTAAACTAATCAAAAAACGATAGCCAAGTCAAAAAACGAATTGAAGCACATATGGCGGTGGTAAAATGGCAATACAAACTCTGATTAGCACTATATATTGTGGTACGTAGACCATAGCGGGTGCATTGATTTGATGAAAACCCCAATATTACAGCCTTTTTCGGGCATAAAAAAACGTTAAGGCAACTGATACGATTGTATCAATTGCCTTAACTGATTTGGTGCGGGTAACAGGACTTGAACCTGCACAGCCTTGCGACCATTAGAACCTGAATCTAACGCGTCTGCCAATTCCGCCATACCCGCAGATTCCAACAAAAAAAATTATATCAAATGATTGTTTGAATGTCAACAAAAATATCCTCTTGCTGTTTTTCTTGAGCTTGCAAATCAAAACCCTTTTCCCTTGTTGCAATTAAAGGTGAAGTGTCATGCTCAATAAAGTTCTGGTTAAGAAAATAATCAAGAGATGAATAATCGCCTGAAATGTGATAGACTTATTCGTTTTTTTATGGTATTATTAGTTGTGTATCGCAATTAGTTTTAACTGACTTATCTCTTTGGGGGACGACGGATGTTTTCAAAAATACACAGCACGGGGCTTTTGGGTATGGAGGCATACCCTGTCGAGGTTGAGGCCGACATCTCGGGCGGACTTCCGCAGTTTGACATAGTCGGTCTGCCTGACAAATCTGTCTCCGAATCCCGTAACCGTGTTCGCTCCGCCGTCAAAAACTGCGGTTTTGACTTCCCCACAGGCAGGATAACTGTCAATCTTGCGCCGGCCGACGTACGCAAGGAAGGCTCCGTTTATGACCTGCCGATGCTGCTTTCCTTGCTTGTCGCGTCGCGGCAAATCACATTTGAGCATGACGGTCTTGCCTTTATCGGCGAGCTTTCGCTTGACGGCTCCTTGCGAAAGATAAACGGAGCGCTGCCGATGGTTATGGCGGCGCGCGCCGCCGGTATGCGCAGTATTTTTGTGCCGACGCAAAACGCCGCGGAAAGCTCGGTTGTAAGCGGTATCAACGTTTATGCCGCCGCAAGCGCCATGGAAATAATAGAGCATTTGACAGGAAGATCACAGCTTTCGTGTGTCGAACCGTCGTCATTTCCCGCGGAGCCGCAGCGGCGATGCCTTGACTTTTCCGATGTGAAGGGACAGCTTGAGGCGCGGCGCGCTCTTGAAGTCGCGGCCGCCGGCGGACATAACATCATGATGATAGGCCCTCCCGGCTCGGGCAAAAGTATGCTCGCAAAGCGCCTGCCCTCCATACTCCCGGACATGACCTTTGAAGAAAGCCTTGAGACGACAAAGATATATTCGATAGCCGGGGCTTTGTCCGACAACACAAGGCTCATCCGCCAAAGACCGTTTCGCTGCCCGCACCACACCATTTCGCCCGCGGGGCTTTCCGGCGGCGGCTCTGTTCCGAAGCCGGGTGAATTGTCGCTCGCAAACAACGGCGTGCTTTTTCTTGACGAGCTGCCGGAATTTTCGCGCAACGCGATGGAAATCCTCCGCCAGCCTGTGGAGGACGGGATGATTACGATTTCCCGCGTGGCGGGCACACTGTCGTTCCCCTGCTCGGTGATGCTCGTTTGCGCCATGAATCCTTGCCCGTGCGGTTACTTTGGTCATCCCGCCAAAAAATGCACTTGCCCGAAGGGAGCGGCGGCGCGATATCTTGACAAGGTTTCGGGGCCTTTGCTTGACAGGCTTGACATACACATAGAGGTTCCGCCCGTCGACTTTGACAAGCTTTCGGGAAACGGCGAAAGCGAACGCTCCTCCGACATACGGGAGCGTGTTAATAATGCCCGCCTTATCCAGCAAAAAAGGTTTGACGGCACCGGAATCACGTGCAACGCGCGGATGGACCCCGCCACGACAAAAAGCTTCTGCCGCCTGTCGGCGCAGGCTGTTGTTGTGCTTGAAAAGGCATTTTCAAGCCTTGGTCTGTCCGCAAGGGCATATGACAAGATTTTGCGCGTCGCGCGCACCGCCGCGGATCTTGACGGCTCGGAGACAATAGAAACAAAGCATATCTCCGAGGCAATCCAATACAGGAGTCTTGACAGAAAGTTTTGGCGCTCCGGGTAGCTTTTGCAAAATATACGACACAGTGTTATTTTAATATTTGAGGAGGTATTAAAGTGAACAATTACGATGTCCCAATGAAGTTTCACAGGTTTAACCAGTTTTTTCTTCTGCCTGTTTCCCTGATTGCCGTTGCTGTTGAGATGGTCGGGATGATAAAGAACAGCGGAGAGCTTGCGGTCAGCAAGGGTTCGGTCTTTGTCGCCGCATACTTTCTGATTTCGTCGGCCATCCTGCTGACAAACGTAATCACACAGATAGGGTTTGTGAAGTTGTCAGGCTATTCCTATTACTCTTTTTTATATTTTAGGCTTTTCATCGCGGTCAACAGCTTTTTTACGATTTCTTATGTGTTTGACGAAAACTTCGTAATGAAAATAATTGACGACAGCATTCAATACAGCAACGAGAACTTTTTTATATCAAAGGCGGCAATAACAGCGCAAACCATAAAAGTTTTTAACACATGGGCGCGAATCGGTGTCATGTGCGGGATGTTTATCAGCCTGCTTATGGTTTTTTACTACATGAAGCGCAAGTTTGTTTTCGACTTTAAGGAGAATTCAATCGAGAAAAAGAAGAAAAATAATCCCTGGGACGCCGCGGAAAAATACAAGCCGGGCCGCGGCGTAAGGATGTCTCGGAAAGAAGAAGAAGACATAACAAAACAAAGGCTTGCTTTTATGTCCGAAAGCGACACACCCGAGAGCGACTCACACGATGACTCACCCAGCATTTTCGACGACATAAAATAGCACTCAAAATCGTTTTGGGCATTTAACGCAAAAGTCGGCGCCGCCGCAGTTTTACGGACGCGTCGGGCAAGCTGATTCATTCGCCGCCTTTTACCTCGTTTTCTAAATACAGAGAATCATGCTCAATTTTCGGACAGGCTATATCCACACTATATTTTAAGATGTGCCGCCGTGCGGCAATTTCAATTCAGCTGACAGTGAGGTTTTTATGAGCAATTTTTATATGCCGCCCATGAGGTTTCACAACTTTGTTCGGTTGTTTGTTCTTCCTGTGGATCTTATCTGCACTTTTTATTTTTTCTTCAGGCACTTGATTGGGGACGAATATCTTGTTTCATCGCCCTTTCGCTATGCGATTTATGCGTATATCGCCGTAAAGCTTGTTCAAACCGCCGTCAACATCATAACTCAGATAGGGCTTGTGACATACTCCGGGTATGCGTTTTACGGCGTTTTGACATACTTCGGGCTTAGGGTCGTGATTTGCTCCTTGGCGTACCTGTGGAAAATCAAGCCGGTGCCTGACCAAAGCCTGCCCGATGTCGTCAGGGTCGCTTTGCTGGCCGATATATTTATTGTAGCGGCTTTTTTGTTTTCGATAGCTACAATGGCGACTGTAATTTTATATTACTTCATGCGAAAGGACGCCTTTTATTTTCATGGTCCGCGCAACAAAAAGCCAAAGCCTATAAAAGAAAGAAATTATCCGTGGCAATACAATGAAAAATACAAGCCCGGCCGCAAACCATCATTGTCGCGCGGCAAGCTGCGTGACTTAAAAAACAGGAGGCTTGACGCTGTTTCGGGCAAAGAAAGCGCCGCCGCGGACGTTTTTGAAGCCGACATCAACGAGGGTCTTTAACACACATCAAAAGGAGCCGAAAGAGTGAATCATCTTTTGAGGACAATCGGGAAATTTGCGGCGGCGGCGGCAGCCATCGTTGCTTTTTTCCTCTTTTTAGGGAGGTATCTTCCGACTGACACAGACAGTCCCGCCGCCGAGCTGCCAATAGGCGGCGAAAACAAATATTATTTCAGTCAGCTTTCAAACATTGAAAAACACGCGTATAACAGCATCCTTTCAGAAATCGGGCGATACCCGCCGCGAATTAAGGTTCCGTCAATGACGGAGGGCGAGCTTGGCAGCATCTTCGAGGCGCTGCTTTGCGACAATCCTTCGCTTTATTTTGTCGGCAGAGAATGCACTGTCAGAATGAGCGGCAGCAAGGCCTTTTTTTATCCTAAATATTCAGTGGACAAAGACACATACGCCGCGCAAACCTCCGCCGTTGAAAGAGCTGTGGACAGATTTCTTTCAATAGTGAGCGGGTTAACGGACGAATACGCGCTTGAGCTTGCCGTTCATGACTATCTTGTGTCGACATGCTCCTATGAAGAAGGAAGCGCGACTGTATATGACGCGCTTGTCAGGGGCATTGCGTCATGCGAGGGATATTCAAAGGCGGCAAAATATATTTTTGACAGGCTCGGCATAAATTGCTTTGTCATGTGCGGCTCGGCCGAAAACCACACGGGAGAAACTGTCGATCATATGTGGAACATTGTCAGCATAAACGGCGGCCGGTATCATCTTGACATTACATGGGACGACCCCGCCGACGCGGGCGGCTCAAGCATACGTCACACATATTTTAACCTCAGCGACAAGGAGATATCGGCGACGCACACAGGTTATAAATGCGAATATGCTTGTGACGAAACGAGCGAGGGATACTTTGTAAAAAGCGGATCCTTTTTTAAAGCTTATGACATGATGTCGAAGAATGCCATAGCTAATCTCATTTCAGGCGCGGCTGACAACGGCGAAGAATTTGTTGAGTTTAAGTTTTCGTCGGGCAGGGCTTACGCCGCCGCCGACAACGCTCTGTTCGGCAAAAAAGAGATTTACGAGATTTTGGAGATTGCGGCGAGCGGCTGTTCCGCAAGGATTCTCACAGACAGGGCAAGCTATTCTTCAGACAAAAGGTTTAATATAATTCAAGTTTATATTCCTTATGCTGACGTTGAAAGGGACTAAAAAAATGGACACTAAAAGGATCGAAAGCGCCGTCAGGGAAATCCTTGCGGCAATAGGTGAAAATCCCGACAGGGAGGGGCTTTGCGAAACACCGTCAAGAGTGGCTAAAATGTATGCCGAAATCTTTTCCGGAATCCAGGATGATCCGCGCCGTCACCTCAAGGTTTTCAGCGAGGATCACAACGAGGAGATGGTGATTGTCCGCGACATACCGCTATATTCAATGTGCGAGCATCATCTGATACCCTTCATGGGGAGGGCGCACATTGCTTATATACCAAACTCCGGGCGCATTATCGGGCTTTCAAAGCTGGCGCGCATAGTCGACGCTTACGCAAAAAGACCGCAGCTCCAGGAGAGACTCACTGCGCAGATAGCCGACTTTCTTTATGATGAGCTGAAGCCCAAGGGTGTGGCGGTCATCATCGAGGCGCAGCATCTGTGCATGACGATGAGGGGAGCCCGCGCAGCGGGGAGCGAAACTCAGACCTCCGCCCTTAGGGGGACGATGAGAAGCGACGCGAAGACACGCGCGGAAGTGATGTCGCTGCTTGCTTACAAATAATCGCGGCGGCAAGAAAACGGAACAAAAAAATAATCGGAGGGACAAAAATGGGACTTGACAAAAATTTTGAGCCTGTGCTTAGGTTTGCGGTCATGAGCGACATACATGTGGAGGACGACCACACAGTCGAGCGCGAAAGATTCGTAAAAGCAATACAATACGCCTATGATATCGCGGGAGAGTCGGCAAGCTACAAGGAGCTTGACGCTCTTTATATTGTCGGAGATTTCGCCGACGACGGCTCCGAAACATCAATGACAGCGGCAAAGGATATAATCGACAAAAACATTAAAGAGGGCACAAAGGTCGTCCTGACAATGGCAAGCCATGAGTTCAAGCATGACGGCGAGCAAAACGCGCGCGAGCGTTTTGTCAGGATTTTCGGACAGCCGTGCGACACGCATGAGATAATAAACGGCTTTCACTTTATCGCCGTTTCGACGACAGACGGATGCCATTTTAGGGCGCCGCAAAAGGAGTTTGCGAAAGAAAACCTGAAATCCGCTGCCGCCGCCGGCGCAAAAAAGCCGATATTTTTCTTTCAGCACCCGCACATCACCGACACTGTTTACGGCAGCATTAACTGGGGCGAGGACGAGCTGACGGCAATACTGATGGACTATCCGCAAATAATTAATTTTTCCGGTCACTCTCACGCGCCGATAAACGATCCGCGCTCAATACACCAAAAGCACTTTACTTCTCTCGGCACAGGCACATTGAGCTATTTTGAGCTTGACGAGTTTGACAAAATAACGGGAACAATTCCCGACGACTGCGAAAAAGCCGCGCAAATGCTCATTGTCGAGGCGGACGCGCAAAACAGAGTGCGTGTTTATCCTTTTGACATTCTTACAAACAGCTTTTTCCCTTATATATGGAAGGTGGATGCCCCGTCAGACCCTTCCGCGTTCCTCTACACCGACAGCAGATATAAGACTGTGTCGGCGCCGCGCTTTGCCGATGGCGCCGAATGCTCCTTTGAGCTGCCAAAGGCGGGCGTTGTGTCAATTTCTTTTCCGCAGGCGCTGCCCGCCGACGGTGAGATTTATGTGAATTCTTACGATATCGTCATAAAAAAAGCGTCTGACGGCACGACGGCAAAAAGGCTTTCAGTCTGGTCAGGCTATTACTTTTCCGATATGCCGCAAAAGATAACGCGCGCCGTGGACGGGCTTGACAGCGGCGCCGAATACACCGTTGAGATATACCCGTCGGGATTTTTTAAAAACACAGGCGACAGTCCGCTTAAAGGCAGCTTTAAGGCGCTTTAATCTGATTTTTGCAATAATATGGACGGCTTATGACTATTGACGCTTTTTATACGATTGTGTATAATTTATGTGAATAACCACACTTTTTACGGAGGCTGTTTTATGAAAAGGCTTATATTGCTTGTCGCCGCCGCCGCTGTTTTTCTTGCCGCCTCCGCTTGCGGAAGGGCTTGGCGAGCCGGGGAAACCGTCACGGAGGAGCAATCTTCTTCAGACGCTGTTTCCGAGACAGAAAGCGAAACGGAAACGGAGTCCGCTGTCCCGGAGGCGCTCGACGAGGAAGGAATGAAAAAGCTGATTGCCGACAAGACGACGGACAGCATAATCTCCTTTGTTTATGACGACTTTGACAAAGACGGCATTTACGAAGCCTTCGCGCTGACCGGCATAAAAAGGGCGGACGTCAAGGATAGGCCGTACACGGCGCTTTACGCAGGCGAGCTTTGGTTTATAAACTTTACGGGCATCAAAAAGCTTGCCGATTGGGGCGACTATTGGAAGGTCGGAAATGTCCTTGATGTCGGTGAAAGCAAGCTGTATTCTGTCGAAAAATATTCCGGGACAGGCTCCGTTTCGCTTGTTTGGAGCGTTGACGGCCCAAGCGTCAAGGAAGAAGCCGTTTCGGGAAAGGTCGGCGAGATAGCCGCCGCCTCGGCAAAGGATATCACAGCTTTCAGCCTTTATTACGACGACAGCGCGGGAAAAGGCTATATAAGAGTTAAATATTTTTTCAGCTATGATAAGGGGATAAAAGAATACGGCGGCATAAAGGTCACTCTGAAAGAGCTTTACACATATGACGGCGCCGAAGATATGATAAAAGACATTGAAGAAGGCGGAATGAATGTCGCAGACATTTATTACAGGAGCAACGGCGTCGTCACTGTGAACTGCCGCCCGAAAATCGAAGGCGCGGGCAATTTATCGAGCATGGTTTTTGTTGTCAGCGGCAATGAGCTGAAGCCTGCCGCGCCCGAAGAAAACATTGGCAGGGGTTCATCGTCGACAGGGATATATAAGGCGGCGCTGTTTCCCGACATCGCCTCATACCCGAAAGATTTCCCGACAATAAAAACGACGACAACCTCAACGACTGCGGCGACAACCACCGCAACGACGACAGAGCCGACAACGACGACGACAACCACCACCACGACAAAGCCGACGACCACAACGACAACAACCGCGCCCTCAACAGAGCCGGAGACGACTGAAACAGAGACTGATTCGCAAGATTGAGCGGAACGGGCTTGTTTGCGGCAAAGGTGCGGATTGACCGACGGCGCACAGGCATAAGGAATCTGTTCAGGTTTTTGTGCCTAAAGCCCCTGTCCTTTTCGTCTTTTTAATTGCTGTGTCGGCACACAGCCTTTTTTGCAAAACAAATTTCCTTATTGCCGCGGTTCAAACACAAAAATCATGTATTATAACAGCTCACAAAAATAAAAAAGGCGGGGACACAAAGAGCCGTGTCCCTGCCTTTTTTGTTGTCTTAAACGCGTGTTTAATCTTTTGCGGGCATATCTCCGCCGCATCCTTCCGCCGCGGCTTTGAGCGCTATTCCAAGCTCATCAAGCTGAACGGTGTCGACCGCGGACGGGCAGTCCGTCATCGGCTCGGAGGCGTTTTGAACCTTTGGAAAAGCAATTACGTCACGCAGGCTTTCACAGCCGAGGAGCTGCATGATAAGCCTGTCAAGCCCGATGCCCATTCCGCCGTGCGGCGGCGCGCCGTATCTGAAAGCGTCGATAAGGTATCCGAACTTCCTGCTTGCCTCCTCGTCGCTTAAACCGAGAAGCTTGAAAACCCTTTTTTGGAGGACGGGATCCGTTATTCTTATCGAGCCTGAAGACAGCTCGACTCCGTTAAGCACAAGGTCATATGCCTTTGCCCTGACCTTTGATTTTTCTGTCTCAAGATAATCAAGGCATTCATCCATCGGCGATGTGAACGGGTGATGCATCGCGACATACTGCTTTGTTTCCTCGTCAAACTCGAAAAACGGAAATTCCGTCACCCATAAAAGATCGAAGGTTCCGCTTTGTATCATGTCAAGCTTTTTGGCTAAAGTCTGGCGAAGCGCGCCAAGCACTGAAAGCGCCGTGGAGCTTTTATTGTCGGCGACAATAAACACAACGTCACCCGGCTCTGCCTCGGCAGCCTTTAAGATCGCCTTGTTTTCTTCATCGGAAAGGAATTTGGCGAATGACGACGTAACGGCGCCGTCGTCGCCGAGCCTTGACCACGCAAGCCCTTTGGCGCCGATGCCCCTTGCCGCCTCCGTCAGCTTGTCAATCTCTTTTCGTGTAAGTTTTGAAAATGCGTTTTTTGCCGTGATTCCGCGAACGGAACCGCCGCCGCGAACGGCGCCGGAAAACACAGCGAATCCGCAGCCGCCCGCTATGTCGGAAATATCGAAAAGCTCCATTTTGTAGCGCGTGTCGGGCTTGTCCGTGCCGTAACGCTCCATTGCCTCTGAAAATGTCAGCCTTTTGAACGGTGTTTTTATGTCTGTTCCTAAAGATTCTTTAAAGACGCGTTTCATATAACCCTCGCCTATTTCAAGCACGTCCTCAATGCCGACGAAAGACATCTCAAAGTCAATCTGCGTGAACTCGGGCTGTCTGTCGGCGCGCAAATCCTCGTCACGGAAGCAGCGCGCAATTTGCATGTAGCGGTCAAAGCCCGCCACCATGGAAAGCTGCTTATAAAGCTGCGGCGATTGCGGCAGCGCATAAAAAGAGCCGCTGTGAATCCTGCTGGGCACAAGAAAATCCCTTGCCCCCTCGGGCGTTGATTTTATGAGCATCGGCGTTTCGATTTCTATAAAGCCGTTTTCGTCAAAATAATCACGAGTTATTTTGCATATCTTGTGCCGCATGATTATGTTTTTTTGAAGATTGGGACGGCGCAAATCAAGATAGCGGTATTTAAGGCGCGTCAGCTCCGATGTGGCGCACTTTTCAGTTATCTCAAAAGGCGTCGTTTCGCTTTTGTTAAGAATCGAAAGCTGTGTCACGTCAATTTCCACGTCTCCCGTAGGTATGTCGGGATTTTTTGACGAACGCTCCCGCACAACTCCTTTTGCCATGAGCACATATTCACCGCGGACTGAAAAAGCCGTTTCAAAAACGTCCTTGTCCGTTTCCTCGCCAAAGGCAAGCTGCAATATGCCTGTGCGGTCGCGAAGATCGATAAAAATCAGCGACCCGAGATCGCGGCGGCGCTGAACCCATCCGGCGACTGTGATTTCGCGGCCGACATCCGACAGGCGGACTTCGCCGCAGTAATTTGACCTTTTTGTTTCCGGTGCAAAGCCCATATTATAACAATCCTCCAATGAATTTGCTTATGTCGGCGTCGTGGGAGCCAATCAGCTCGGCAACCGCGCCGCGTGAATGCTTTATTGACAAATCAAGGAATTCTTCCGTGAAGTTTTCAAGCCCAAGCTTCGCCGTTTCACCGTCGTCCATTTTTTTGACTAAGATTTCACCGCTTTGAAGCTCGCTGTCGCCTAAAACCGCCGAATAGACGGCGTTAATCTTGTCGGCATACTTTATCTGCGCTTTGACGGAGCGCCCGACAACGTCGGTTTGCGAATTTATTCCGGAAAGGCGCAGGTCGTTTACAATCCTTGCCGCCTCAATCGACGCCGCTTCCCCCGCCGCCGCGATATATATCTCGCACATTTCGGGCTGCGGCACAGGCACTGCCTGTGCGCGCATTAGGAGCAAAAGACGTTCGATTCCGAGAGCGAATCCCAAAGACGGCACATGCTGACCGCCAAGCTCCTCGGCAAGGCCGTCATAACGCCCCCCGCCGCAAACTGTGCCCTGCGCGCCTATTTCGTCAGAAACAAACTCAAAAACTGTGCGCGTGTAATAATCAAGCCCTCTTACAATGCGCGGATTTTCAAGATATTTGATGCACATGGCGTCAAGACGTTTTTTTACGCCTTCAAAATGTTCGGAGCATTCGCGGCAAAGAAAATCTGTCACAACCGGTGCCCCTGCAATGGTCTTTGAGCAGGCGCTGTTTTTGCAGTCAAGTATGCGCATCGGATTTCTCTCAAGCCGATCATTGCAAGTCCGGCAAAGACCGCTTTTATTTGAGCCGAAATAAGAGCGCAGCGCGTCGTGATATTTGGCGCGGCATTCGGGACACCCTATTGAATTGATTTCAAGACGAAGGTTTTTTATGCCGATAAAGTCGAAGATTGCGTCGGCAAGCGCGATAACCTCGGCGTCGGCGGCGGGAGACGACGCTCCGAAGCACTCGACGCCGAATTGATGAAATTCGCGAAGCCTGCCCGTCTGCGGCTTTTCGTAACGGTAACACGAGATGACATAACAGACCTTTTGCGGCATTGCTTCGTTAAAAAGTCCATGCTCCAAAAACGCGCGCATCGCTCCGGCGGTGCCCTCGGGGCGCAGCGTTATCGAGCGCCCTCCCTTGTCGTCAAAGGTGTACATTTCTTTTTGGACGACGTCGGTTGTGCCGCCGACGCCGCGCTGAAAAAGCTCGGTATGCTCAAAAACCGGCGTGCGGATCTCGTTAAATCCGAACTTGCCGGCAATATCTGTCATGGCGCGCTCAAGAAATCTGTTCTCATAAACAGCGGAGGGGAGCACATCTTGTGTCCCCTTAACGGCTTTTGTTATCAGTGCCATAGGCAATATCTCCTCATGTCGATGACGGGCAAGCCGCGAAAAATCAAAGCCTGCCCGCGGCTCTCTGAAGCTTTTGCCGAAGCGATTTTAAAGAAAAACGCGGCGGCAATCTCCGCTCCGTGGCCGGCTTATTTTTTGGGATTAACTATGTCGCGCCAATCAAGGTCGCCCCTGTTGAGGCTGTGTATCAGCGCCTCGGCTGTCGCGATGTTTGTGGCGACAGGCACGTTATGCACGTCGCAGAGCCTCAAAAGGCTCGCTTCGTCAGGCTCGTGCGGCTTTGGCGTCAGCGGATCCCTGAACATTATTAAAAGGTCGATTTCGTTGCACGCGATGCGGGCGGCAATCTGCTGGTCGCCGCCTTGAGAACCGCTGAGAAATTTAAAAATCTCCAGACCTGTCGCCTCGCTTACAAGCTTTCCCGTCGTCCCTGTGGCATAAATGCGGTGGCGGCTTAGAATTCCGCAGTAGGCGATGCAGAACTGCGTCATAAGCTCTTTTTTTGCATCATGCGCTATTAAGGCGATGTTCATCGGCGCCCTCCTTTGTGAGTGATGATGTGAATATAAAAGTCATAAGAATGATATCAGAAGCTGAAATAATTTGCAAGAAAATTATTGACCGCCGCCGTCTGTTTCGGCGTCGTCGCTGTCCGGCTCGTCCGCCTGACTGTTCTCACCGTCGTCGGTGTCCTGCTCGTTCGCCTGACCGTTCTCGCTGTCATCGGTGTCCGGCTCGTCCGTCTGAGCGTCCTCACCGTTGTCGGTGTCCGGCTCGTCTGCCTGAGCGTCCTCGTCCTCATCGTCCGCGACGCGTGCCATTGTGATGACTTTTTCGCCTTCCGAGACCTTCATCACGCGAACTCCCTTTGACGGACGGGCAAAAACGCTTATCTGGTCGGCGGGAATTCGGATGATTATGCCGTCGGATGAAATCATTATGACATCCTCGTCGCTTCCGACGACTGACACCGCGGCGACATCCCCGTATTTTTTCGTGTGGTAGTTTATTGTGCCGATGCCGCCCCTTGACTGAATTCTGTAATCTGACGGGAGGCTTCTCCTGCCATAGCCTGTTTCGCTTACTGTAAGAACGGTTTTGTCCTCGTCAATGACCTCCATGCCGACTACCTCGTCGCCGCGGCGCAGGGTGATTGCCTTGACTCCCCTTGCCGTCCTGCCTATCGGGCGCGCGTCGCTTTCGTTGAAGCGTATTGACATACCGTTTCTTGTCGCCACTATGAGGCTGCTGCCGCCGTCCGTAAGCCTGACCCATGCAAGCTCATCGTCCTCGTCAAGATTTATTGCGATAACGCCGTTTTTGCGGACGTTTTTGTATGCCTCTATGCGGGTACGCTTGATGATGCCTTTTCGTGTCACCATGCACAGATAGCTGCCTGCCTCCGTTTGCGGAACGCGTATCATGGCGGAGACTCTTTCCTCGCCCGATATGGGCAGGATATTGACAATATTCATGCCCTTGCCGGTGCGCGAGCTTTCGGGGATTTCATAGCCTTTAAGCCTGTAAGTCCTCCCGGCGGTTGTGAAAAACATGACATAGTCGTGCGTTGAGCAGGTGAACATCGTCTGCACGACGTCCTCCTCCCGGCGTGTCATTCCCTTGATTCCCTTGCCGCCCCTGTTCTGAATCTGGTATGTGTCGGCAGTCATGCGCTTGATGTAGCCCCTGTCTGTCAGCGTGAATACGCAGGTCTCCTCCGGAATGAGATCCTCAATGTCGACTTCGCCGCTTACGTTCAAGATTTCCGTGCGGCGCTCGTCGCCGAATTTCTCGCGTATAACCATTGCCTCGTCCTTGACAATGCCGAGAACACGGCTTTCATCGGAGAGGATTTCTGTGTATTCGGCTATCCTTCTGCGCATTTCGGCCTGCTCTTCCTCAATTTTGACGCGCTCAAGACCTGTTAACTGACCGAAGCGCATCTGGACAATCGCCTGAGACTGGATGTCGTCAAGTCCGAAGCGCGCCATGAGCGCCTCCTTGCCCTCCGGAATGCTTTTTGAGGCGCGGAGGATCTCAATGACCTCGTCTATAAAGTCGAGAGCTATCAAAAGCCCCTCCAATATGTGCGACCTCTCCTGCGCCTTTCGTAGATCGTACTGCGTCCTGCGCGTGATAATCTCGCACTGGAAGTCAATATAGTTGCGGAGAACTTCCTTCAGCGTCAGAACCTTCGGCTCGCCGTTTACAAGCGCGATCATTATGACGCCAAAGGTTGACTGCATCTGTGTGTATGTGTAAAGCCGATTTAAAACAACCTGCGGGTTAGCGTCGCGCTTTATGTCTATGGATATGTGCATACCCTTTCTTGAGGAATAGTCGTTTACGTCGGATATGCCCTCTATGCGGTGATCCTTTACAAGCTCGGCTATGTTTTCTATGAGCCTTGCCTTGTTGACCATATATGGTATTTCGGAGACTTGAATCTCAAATCGGCCGTTTTTCTTTTCGATTATTTCCGCTTTGGCACGGAGAGTAATCTTGCCTCTTCCTGTCGCGTAAGCGGCTCGGATGCCCGCTTTGCCCATTATCACGCCGCGCGTCGGGAAGTCAGGCCCTTTGATGTGCTCCATCAGCTCGAACAAATCAGCGTCGGGGTTGTCGATGAGACAGCACATGCCGTCTATGACTTCGCAAAGGTTGTGGGGAGGTATGTTTGTCGCCATTCCGACAGCTATGCCCGTCGTGCCGTTGACTAAAAGGTTTGGAAACCTTGACGGCAGGACAGTCGGCTCCTTGAGACGGTCGTCGTAGTTTGATGTGAAATCGACTGTCTCCTTGTCAATGTCGGTCAGCATCCTTAGCGATATCTTGCTCATCCTTGACTCTGTGTAACGGTAAGCCGCGGGGGGGTCGCCGTCGACAGAGCCGAAGTTACCGTGACCGTCCACAAGCATATATCTCATCGAGAAGCTTTGCGCAAGCCGCACCATGGCGTCATAAACAGAGCCGTCGCCGTGGGGATGGTAACGCCCCAAAACAGATCCGACTGTGTCGGCGCACTTCCTGTATGCCTTGTCGGGCGTCAGATTGTTTTCGTACATCGTGTAAAGTATACGGCGGTGAACAGGCTTAAGCCCGTCGCGCACATCCGGGAGCGCGCGCTGAGTGATTACAGACATTGAATAGTCAAGAAAGGACTGGCGCATCTCCTTGCTTATCTCAACATCAATTAACTTTTGGTTTAACTGGCGCTCTTTGAAGTCGCCGAGACCTGTTTTGTCGTCATTATTTTTGCTGCTCATGATGAAACGCCCTCCTTTCTTTAAACATCAAGATATTGTACATATTTTGCGTTTCGTTCTATGAATTCACGCCGCGGCTCGACCTTGTCGCCCATCAGAATTGAAAATGTTTCGTCAGCCTCCATCGCGTCCTCAAGCGTTACACGCAGCATGGTGCGTGTCTGCGGGTCCATTGTCGTCTCCCAAAGCTGCTCCGGGTCCATTTCGCCGAGACCTTTATAGCGCTGTATGTCGCAGTTTCCGCCAAGCTCCTCGATGTAATTATCCCTCTCCTCGTCGGAAAACGCGTAAAAGTGCTTTTTGCCCTTGCTGACTTTAAAAAGCGGCGGCTGCGCGATGTAGATGTGTCCGCAGTCGATCAGCGGGCGCATATAGCGGAAAAAGAATGTCAGGAGCAGCGTGCGAATGTGCGCTCCGTCAACGTCCGCGTCGGCCATGATGACCACCTTGCCGTAACGCAGCTTTGAAATGTCTAACTCCTCGTCAATACCGGTGCCGAGAGCCGTCACGATGGGAGAAAGCTTGTCGTTGCCTATGACTCTGTCAATCCTTGCCTTTTCGACATTGAGCATCTTGCCCCAGAGCGGCAGAATGGCCTGATATTGCCTGTCGCGGCCGTCCTTTGCCGAACCGCCGGCGGAATCGCCCTCGACTATGAATATCTCTGTGTGTTCGGCGCTTTTGTCGGTGCAGTCCGCAAGCTTTCCGGGAAGCGAGTTGCTTTCGAGCGCGCTTTTTCTGCGCGCCAGATCTCTTGCCTTCCTTGCCGCCTCCCGCACCCTTGAGGCGTCGAGCGCCTTTGAAAAGACAGCCCTCGCGACGGAGGGATTCTCCTCAAAATATGTCATGAGCTTTTCATAGACCGTCGATGAAACGAGAGATGCTATGTCTGTGTTGCCGAGCTTGCTTTTTGTCTGCCCCTCAAACTGCGCGTCTGTGAGCTTGACGCTTATGACCGCCGTCATGCCCTCGCGGACGTCGTCGCCGGAGAGGTTTTTGTCGGCGTCCTTAAGGATGCCGTATTTCCTGCCGTAATCGTTAAAAACTCTTGTCAGCGCCGTTTTGAAGCCTGTCTCGTGTGTGCCTCCGTCGGCGGTCTTGACATTGTTTGCGTATGACAGGATGAGATCGTTGTAGCTCACGGTGTATGACATGGCTATTTCCGCTTCCCTGTCCTCTTTGACGGCGCTGAAATGTATCGGCCGCTCATGCATCATCGTCAGCGCCCTGCTGGAATTAAGGTAGTCGACAAAGCTTGAAAGCCCGCCGGCGTAGCAATAGCTGTTTTTTATTATGTTTTGTTCGTCGCGCAAGTCGCAAAGGTTGATGCAAAGCCCGGCATTGAGGAATGCCGACTCACGAAAGTGCCGCTCAAGCGTTTCAAACTCATAATGTCTTGTTTCTGTGAATATTTCAGGGTCAGCCTTAAATCGAATCAGTGTGCCGGTGCTTTGCGTGTCGCCGACAATCTCAAGATCCGTTACGGCGGCTCCCCTTTCAAAACGCTGGCGGTAAATGTGCCCGTCCTGTGAAACCTCAACCTCCAGCCACTCGGAAAGAGCGTTGACGACGGACGAGCCGACGCCGTGAAGGCCGCCGGAGACTTTGTATCCGCTGCCGCCGAACTTGCCGCCGGCGTGAAGGACTGTCAGCACGACAGTTACGGACGGCAGATCCATTTTTTCGTTTATGCCGACAGGGATGCCCCTGCCGTTGTCCCGAACGCTGATTATGTTGTCCGGCAGGATTTCTATGTCGACGTTTGAGCAAAATCCGGCAAGCGCCTCATCAATCGAGTTGTCGACAATCTCGTAAACAAGATGATGAAGACCGCGCGGACCTGTGGAGCCTATATACATCCCGGGGCGCTTGCGGACAGCCTCAAGACCCTCCAGCACCTCTATTTGGCTTGCGTCATATTTTTCTGTTACAGCCGTGTCCATTGTTTCGACGGCTTCCCCGGCGCTTATCTCCGCGCCTTCGTTTTTGTTGTTTTCGTTGATTTCAGTGTCGTTCAAAGAAAATGCCTCCATTTCACTGCTGCCCCGCGCCGGAAAGCGCGGCTAAAAAGTTTTTCTTTTCCTTTTTGGGCTTATATCGCGGCGGGTTTTCGAGCCGCATTCTCATGCCCTTTGAGCCGGGCATGTTAAGGTATTTGTTTACGTTAATGACATTTACGCAGAGCTCGCCATCCATGTAATCGACACAATTCGCAAGCAGCTTTTCATCATCGTGCATCGTGCCGAGGATTGACACGACAATCAGGCTTTGAACCTCGTTCACGCCGTTTTCATATGTTTCGTTAAGAAGGTTGAAAAGCTTTTTCATCTTTTGAGGGTTGTTTTCTCTGATTGTCTCGATTACAGCAGGCGTGCCGTATTTTTTAAAAAAGTCCTCCGGCAAAAACTCGCCGTATTCATCGCAGTTTTGCTTGAAGTATGATCGCAGCTCGGGATACAGCGCCGTGAATCTGTTGCCGAACGACGCCGAATCATAAAAAGCGCCGTTTCTGACGGCCGTCTTTGAAACTGTCGTAAAAGACTTTTTCGACTTCGGCTTTTTGCCGCTTGAAAACCTTTCCTCAAGCGTTTCGGAAAAGTCGCCGCTGATATATTTAAGGTCTTTGTCGTTTGCCTCCGACAAATCGAGCAAAGAAAGAGAAAGGCGTGTGTAGTCGCCGTCCGCCGCCTCCGCAGCGGGCGCCTCGGCATAAAGCAAGCCCACGGCGTTGTTGCAGTATTCGAGCCTTAAGGAATGCCCGTCCCCGCTAAAAGCTATATAAGAGCGATCGTTTGACACGACGACGGGCGGCGCGTCCTTAGAAATGCCTTCGGGGCGGGAAATGGCAAACCCCGCGGCCGAATAAGCTTCTTTCATTCCGTCCGCAAGGGAGGCAAGCACGTTGTTGACGTCAAGCATTTATAAATTCCTCCGAAATATCTTGTTCTTTAAAGAATTATCCGAGCTTTTCAAAACTGATTAATTATACCACAAAATATAGTTATTATCATTATCAATCAGAATTATACGCTCTTTTGCAAATATATTATATTATAGTATACAAACGCAGCTTTTTATAAAAACGCGGAAATGCGCCCGTTTGTAGTGAAACACACTGTGATTTTGTGTTTTGTGCCGCGCGCATTTTTATCAGCGCCCCGCACATTTTTATAAAACAGGATTGAAACCGACAAATTTGTATGGTAATATATTTTTCAATCGGCCGCGTGAGCTGAATAAAGTTTTTATACGGGCATAACATACTTCGTGAGCCTTGCGATTACATCTAAGGCAACACCGCGCAATGAG
>LSQX01167554.1_pt1 | contig 63813 bp, 57 predicted proteins | sample 654561 | NCBI WGS metagenome assembly LSQX01 (sample SAMN04489861, study PRJNA283612) | anaerobic digester metagenome | isolation source: 4 biogas reactors fed with cattle manure at either 37C or 55C with and... | place: Denmark: Kongens Lyngby | collected 2014
GGAAAGGTTTCTTTAAAGCAGGGAAAATCGAAGTACCTCATGGAAGCAACGGGGGTCGCTCCGATTTCCGCACCATGCCTAAATGCCAGGCCAAGGCGAAAAGCACTGGCCAGCGATGTAAAAATGTCGCGATCAAAGGGAAGCGGGTGTGTTATCTTCACGGGAGGAAAAGCACGGACGCAAAAACAGACGATCTGCCAAACGCTCAAGAGCGCCTTCCTTCACCTTTTCCCGGATGCGGAGCAGGTCAGTGGAATAAAGCCCCTCTCGGCGCAATACTTCCCCGACAGGCGTTGTCCCGCTATTGTTCATCATGCCAGATAGTGTAATGCAATCTACATTTTGAGACATGAATTCAGAAACAAAGGGAAAGAGCGTGCTAAAAGCTCAAAGAAAATTTTGTGATCATCATGATTGCGAAAGATTTTCCGTCGTTCATTGCCGCGGTAGGTTACATGATAATAAGCACCGGGATATTGAATTCTTAAAGGGCGTGCCATGCTTCAACATCTATATTCAGCAAAACGAAATGTCATGATTAAAGATTTGACCCCGGATGGCCACTTGAAAATCCCCCACCTGTGGCCGGGTCAAAATCCCCCACCTTCAGGTCGGCAGAACGGGTGGTAATTTAGTTTTTTTTCTTTTCTAAAGCAAGTCTTTTAGATGCCTCCTTGAGCCGGTAACTCTTTCCTTCAAATTTCATCAGATGACCGTGGTGCAGCAGACGGTCGAGGATGGCCGAAGCCGCCGCATTGTCGCCGAGAAGCTTTCCCCAGTCCTCAATCGGCCGGTTGGAAGTGATCATCGTGCTTTTCCGGTGGCGATAGCGATCAAGAATCACATCAAGCAGATCTTCGGCGGCAGTCTGCGGCAGACGTTTTTGTAGGAACAGATCATCGATGACTAAAAGATCGGCGCCGCAGAACAGCTTGAACAGTTTTTTGCGTTTTTTGGTTTGCGTGGCTTCAAAGATGTCTTCAAAGAACCCCTGCGCTTCCCGGTAGGCCACCTGATAGCCGGCCTGGATCGCGGCATGGGCAACCGCTTTGGCGATGTGGCTTTTGCCGGTGCCGGGGTGGCCGATTAAAAGCGCATCGGCGGCCTGCTGCACAAACTTCCCGCTGATCAGCTCCAGAATCTCCTGTTTCGGGAGACGGGGATTATAAGACCAGTCAAAATCCTGCATGATCTTCCGTTCATCCAGCCCGGAGCCATGAAAGCGCCGCTCAATCAGGCGTGACTGCCGAAAGTCCAGTTCATCCCCGACAAGCTACGCCAGGACATCCAGAACACTCATGGATCCGTTTTGTTGTGCCTGCAGACACCGGGCCTGCAGGGTCTGGGCCATCCCGTGCAACCGCAGCGTCCGGAGTTGTTTTTCAGTTTCTTCAATCGTCTTCATGCCTTCTCCTTTCATGAATGCGTATGGGGCTGGCGACCCCTGCCGGCCGCGTGGGTTTCAAAAAACAGAGCATAGTCCTGCGGGGACCGGATAAGGCTGTGCTCCTGGGTTAAGTCGTCGGGAAACTTCTCCGGGTTGGTTCTTTTGTCTAAATCCTCAACCAGCCTGCGAATGATCCTGGAGGAAGAAAGCCCCCGTTCAAGAGCTATCCGGGCGACCTGCTCAATATGGGCGGCACAATGCTTGCGGGCCAGCGCGACGATGCCCTGCATACGGCGGTGTCCCTGACGGCCTTCGCCCTCAAACAGTTGTCTGCACAGCTTTCCCGTAAAAGGGCCGATCGCCGCCGCCTGAGCCAATAAATAACATGTCTGTCGGGAAGGGTTGAATATCCGGTCTTTTTCTTCCATCACGACCATGCCCTTGCGGGTGCCTTTGGGATGCCGCCGCAAAACGGTCAGCGTTTGAGGAGCAAGGATTTCAATCTCGTAGTCGTAAATGCGCACCATCACTTTGGTATGCAGCAGGGCGGGCAAGGCGGCGTAATAGCAGTCGTGAACCTGGATGGTGCCGTCATCCTGCACCGTGCGGGTTTCCTGGGTAAAGTAGGCAAAGCTCCTCAATGGCAGAGTCTGGAGAAACGGTTTTTCTTCCTCAAACATCTCCTGGACCTGCCGTTTTGCCCGGCCGTGAATCCGCATGGAAGCCCAGCGTTCCTCCCAGTGCATCAGCCACTGGTTTTGTTCTTCGATACTTTCAAACCGGCGGCCTTTCAGGGCGGTGTCCTGGGTGTGCTGGATTGCGTTTTCCACGCTGCCCTTGCGATCAGGATCGGCCACGCGGGCGGGATCAGCCACAACGCCGTAATGACTCAGGACAGAGGCATAAACCGGGTTTAACTCCGGCTCATAGATATCCGGTTTAATAATCCGGCAATTGAACATATGAATTTCATTATGCGGCATAGGCCACCTTGTGATGTTTGAAGTAGCTTCTGACATGAGCGGGTCTCTTCAGGAGGGTTCTCATGAATGAACGTGTTTTCTTTTCCAGATCCTCACGGTTGCGAACGGGTTTGCCGGAGTGTACTTTTGTCTTGAGATTTCCGTTTAAGTATTCGTCTGGATTGAGTTCTGGCGAATATGAGGGAAGATGGAAAACCTCAATTTGCTCCCGGTGTTCCTCCAACCATTGTTTGACCATTTTACTATGATGAGCCCGAAGATTATCCAAAATCAAAAAAACCTTGCGCTCGGCATCTTTGGTCAGGCGTGTCATGAACTTGATCAAGAGCCGGGAATTCATGGCATCTTCGTACATCATGAAACGCACCTTGCCACCGTTGGTAATGGCCGAAATCATACTGACATGGCTCTTCTTGGCCACCATCCTGATTACCGGGGTCTCTCCCTTCGGAGAAAAACCTCTGACCCGGTTCGCGCCCGTCTGAATCCCCGTTTCATCGCCCCAGTGGATTTCCGCCCCCTCCTGCTTCGCGCGGGAGGCAATGACAGGATAGTCCGTATCCAACCACTTCTTCACCGCCTGAGAGCTCTGCTCATAGGCCCGTTTGACCGGCTTCTGAGGAGTGAAACCCCAACGCTTGAGATACTCTCCAACCGTCCGAATCGGCATCTCGATGCCAAACCGCTGCCGGATCAACAACTTCACGGCGTCCCGCGTCCACAGCGCAAAGGGAAGCTTCATCTGGTCCGGCGTCTTATCGATCAACGCTTTACGCAGCTCCGACTCCTGTTCAGCCGAAAGCGTCCGATGTTCTCCGGGGCGGCGGCCCCGTCTTCCTGGCTTGATGGCCTTGCTACCCTCCTTCTTGTAGCTTTGCCATACCGTGCTGGAACAACCGGCACTGATCCCAAGTCCTGCCGCCACTACTGCGTTCTTTACTCCTTGCTTCCGAAGTCGAATAACTTGCTTCCGAATCTCATATTGCGTCTGGGGACTGTGTCTGCGTGCATCTGTTTTTTCCATGCAGACCGTATATCACAACTTAACCAATTTTCATATGTTTATTTGCCGTGGTAATAATGAAATGATACAATCCCCGTTTTTTAATTTCTTCCAGCATGGTGTTAATAGCTGTCTTAAATTCGGCGTCATTGAAATTACTTCTTGAGTCTATTAACTGCGCTTCTTTATATTTTTTAATCAGTGCATTGCCAGTAACGTTGTCAAGCCATTTTTTTGTTACAGTATATTTCAATGATGTAATAAAAGCTTTGTCTTGATTCACTCTTTTTTGCTGTTCTTCTTTTCTTTGTTCTTCATTAATTTCTGGATAATCAACATTTATTTTTTCTATAATTATTTCTGGATTTATGTTTGTGCCAATTACACGAACAGCATTGTTTAGAGCTTTAGCAGCACGCTTGTAACCTGAAAATATTAATTTCTTTGCAAACGCTATTATTCGCTCATTAGCACCAAAATAGATTTGTAAAAAATCACACTCCATTTTATCAGCTATTATTTCGTATTTATTAAACAATTTAGTTTCTAACAAGTATGCTCTGTAACCGTGAGCCAATCGCCATGATATTTTAGCTAGTTTAAGTTCAACGCCTTTTAGATGAGGCAAATAACCAACAGCCAATTCCCAATCACGCTCAAGGGGATCAAATTCAGGTGGAACATCATTTGGTTCTTCATCAAAAAATGAACTGGCATTTTGCGTCCCCCTTCCTCTTTCCTCATCATATTTTTTACGTTTCAATGGATCAGAAAGAATTTCATATGCCTCATTTAGTTCGGCCATACGAAGAGTTGCCTCTTCTTTTTTTCCTTGAAATTTATCTGGATGATAACGTAAAGCCAACGCCTTGTAAGCCGCATGTATTACAATATCTTCCGCTGTGGGAAGAACACCAAGAATAGCATAATAGTCTTTGTTATTTTTCATAATATTAAAAATTTATTGTCACAACCAAACTATTCTGCTTTGATACGGGAGACGCGAGAAAGGGGACGCAGATACCTTTCCTTTGTTTATGGAGAGTAACCACCCGGCCTGGCAGTTCAATCACCGTATCTATGCCTAGACTTAGGTTTTTAACTTTGCATCCCGACTTTTCAGACTGTTCGCCCTTTTCAAGCCTGTGTGATTGTCCCAAACGCCAATGTAAAAGTCAAGCCGTTAAAAAGATTCAGTTTTTACAGAATGCAATAGATATACCGACTGTACCGCTCAGTCCCGCCTTATAGGGTCTCCAGCGCGGGCTTCTCTATTTTCATGGTTTGGATTGTATAAAAGGGCTTGAGTTTTCAGTCTGACTTCCGGAAAAGCCCTCCAGACTGAATCATCCGGACCTTTTCTCTTTTGAATTTTTCAAAACAATCTTCCAGATAGATTCCGGGTTATATTAGACTTTCAATCCTTGCACCGCCAGAGTCACAGTAGGGTATGGCAAAAGGAAAGGGTTTTGGATGAAAATTAACATAAGTGGGGAGAGAATCGGTACTGCAGGAAGAACAAAAAGGGCTTACCGGCCAAACAAAACCATATAAACCCTTGATATAACTTGGTACCTGGGGCGGGAATTGAACCCGCACAGAGCTATGCTCCGAGGGATTTTAAGTCCCTTGCGTCTACCTGTTCCGCCACCCAGGCCCGGCTTTTTTTCGCTTACACGAAGAATCTTCGCGGCTTATATTATTTTTGGATTTTCGTGTCAAGAAATTGCTGCCCGCAGTATTGCTTTTTAAAATCAGTCCTTTTGTTTCTTGAAGCGCCTCCGGATTATGTGATAAGCACTCACCACATGGAAGGAAAAATTAGATGAAAGAGATTGATCTCATCATTTGCGTTAAAACGGCCCTGCTTATGGATGAGGCGGATACCCGCCTGCACGAGGCGGCCATTGCCGTCGACGGGTCCGTCATTGTGGATGTCGGCAAAAAAGATGAACTTCTTTTGAATTATACCGCCTCAAAAACCATCGATGCCGCAAGCTCACTGGCGATGCCCGGTCTGGTCAACACTCACACACACGCTGCCATGACCTGTTTCAGGGGCATCGCTGACGACCTGGCACTGATGGACTGGCTGAACAATTACATTTTTCCCGCCGAAGCTAAAAATGTAAATCCCCACCTCGCCTACTCGGGCTCGTTGCTGGCCTGCGCGGAAATGATCAAATCCGGGACAACCACGTTTTGCGACATGTATATTTTCGAAGACGAAACGGCGCGTGCGGCAAAAGAAACGGGGATGCGCTGCCTGCTGGGAGAAGTTCTTTTTGATTTCCCCTCCCCCTGCTGTAAAACACCGGAAGAAGGCCTGGCCTGCACGCGGATGCTGGCCGACAAATGGCGCGACGACCCTCTGGTTAATATCATCGTTGAGCCTCACTCTTTGTACACCTGCTCTGACTATGTTTTGCGTGAGGCAAAGGCAATCGCCGATGAATATGGTTTAATGATCGGTATCCATCTCCTGGAAAACAAGGCCGAGCGTGCCGAGCTGACAGAAAAACTCGGCCGAAGTCCTGTGTCCTTTTTACAGGAAACAGGCTGGCTGGGAAAAAACCTGCTCGCTTTTCACTGTGTGTGCCTGTCACCGGAAGAAATAAATCTTTTCGCGCGGCACGGCTGTAAAGTGTCGCACAACCCGGCCAGCAACATGAAGCTGGCCAACGGCATCGCCCCTGTACCGGAGATGCTCAAAGCCGGCGTAACGGTCGGGCTGGGCACGGACGGCTGCGCCAGCAACAATACACTGGATATGATCCGTGAGATGAACACGGCGGCCAAGCTTCATAAAGTGGCCCGCCTTGACCCGACCCTGATGGACGCGCGTACGGTGTTGCGCATGGCGACAATCGAAGGCGCAAAAGCCCTGGGCATGGAAAGACTGACCGGGTCGCTCGAGGTCGGCAAAAAAGCCGACATCATCATTTTGGACCTCGACAAGCCACATCTCACGCCTGTATACAATGAATACTCACATCTGGCATATGCGGCCGGCGGTGCGGATGTTGACACAGTCATTATTGACGGAAAAGTAGTAATGGAAAACCGCAGACTTTTAACAATCGATGAATCCGCGGTTATGGAGAACGTCCGGGAGATCGCCTGCGGGATAAGAAAAAGTTTAAACCTGTAAAGGAGGACAAAAGATGACTCACCATCGTCTGAAACGCCTGTCGGTAACACTGCTGTTCGCGATAAGTTCATGTTTGGTGTTGACTCCCGCACTTTGTCCGGCTGCCGTAAAAGAAGTGACTCTTTTTCCTGCTTCGGCAAAAGTTGAGGCAAGCGTCAGGATCAGGCCGCAAGCAACTGACACCAACAAGCATAAAATTACTCTCCTCTTGCCGTCTCAGGCGGATCCGGAATCGCTCAACGTTTCCCTACCACCTTCAGGCGGGGCTAAAATTGACGACATTCAGATCAAATCTGTTGCGCGTGTGGACGAAACCAGAATCGCCGGCCTGCGCTCCCGTCTGACCAAAGCTCAAAACGAAAAAAACGAATTGCTGGCCAGGATAAATGCGCTGAATGCGCAGCTTCAGTTCTGGCAGGCGCAGATTAAAGCAAAAACGAAAACCATTGCTGAAGCAGATCAGCTGGCTGCGGCAATCGGCAAAAACACGAGGCGCATGCACTATGAAAAAAACACCGTCGAAGAGGAATCCCGAAAGACGGAAAAGCTGATTAAGGAACTTGAGGCCCTTCTTGATGAGGCGACCGGACAGGGCGAAAAAGTATATGAGGCTTTAGTTTCTCTGACAGGCTCCGTCCGGCCGGATGCGGAAATCAGCTACAGCTACATACTGAGGGGCTGCGGCTGGCAGCCTGTGTATCGTCTCGAGGCGCTGCCTTCCAGCGGAAGTGTAATTTTTTCATGGGACGCGCAAGTCTGGCAGTCCGCGGGTGAGGACTGGCAGAACATCCGGCTGAACCTGGCCACCCTGCAGCCGGTGCGCACCATCGCCCCCGGGGATCTGCCTGCATGGCTCATCAGACCGAAATCCCCTGTTTTGTACAGGTCAACACGAGCGTCCAAACCGGCCCCTGCGTCATTGTCGGCGTCTCAGGAAGATGCCGCGACCGCTGATTCTGCGCCTCGGGAATCAATTCATACCACCTACCGCACATGGTCGGCAGGCACAATCACCCTGCCTGCAGGGCAGAAGCAGCGTTTAAAAATCAAGGACGATGCCTGGCATGCCGTCTTTCTTTTCCTGGCCCGGCCTAGTCTCTCGCCGCAGGTTTTCGTTCAGGCGAAATTTAAACTTGCCGAACCTGTGGAGATTCCACCCGGTGAGGCGACTTTTCTGATTGACGGAGCGGTTATCGGCAAGCGCAATTTCACTCTGGCAGGAACAGAGGCAGATATCTATTTTGGAATTTCGCCTCTGGTGACCGTAAAACAGATGACCCTCACCGATAAAACAGGTGCATCCGATATTTTCCGCCAAAAGCAGACAAGAAGCTGGACCTGGCGCATGGAAGCCATAAATGCGGGCAGCGCGCCTGTTCGCCTGCGCATCGAGGAGCCGGTACCTCAGGCCGGCGATGAGAGGATAAAACTTAAATTCAGGCACAATCCTGAGCCTGCACAAAATGATACATCCATGTTTGTCTGGACAATGGATTTGCCGGGACTGCACACTGAAATCATTGAAACCGGAATAGAGCTCGAAGCTCCGGCGGATATGCCTCTGGATTTCGGCTGGCGCTGGCCCGAGCGCCTGCATTGAAAAAAGACTCGCAAAACGCAATATTTAAAAACAACATTTATTGTCCGCCGATCATCTGCTCGATGGCGTTTTTCGTGCGTTCAATGATCTTTTCATAGTATTTTTTATTGCGCATAATGTAATAATGCACTTCCAGGCCCGGTTTTATATTCACGCTTTTTGCAAAAAAGGACTTCAGCCTGGCGACAGATGAAAAACGTCTGACGTAGAGCTCCTCCCAGTTGTTCTTGTACACGATGCTGATGGTTTGAATTTCCAGATCGGCCAGTATGTCATCAAAACTTATGATAATAAGCATTTTATTGACGGCCTCCGGCTCGAGAAACCTGCCGAAATGCACACGGGAGATATCGTAGGTGCCAAACACGTTTTGCAACTTTTTCCCCACGTTGATGATTTCCTGGACGGTAACCGGTGTGGGATTGGGCCTCATTCTGATCTCCTGCGAATCAAAAATGCCGTTCCATACAATATAGGTCAGACAGAAGATCACATCGTCATGGGTAATAATCGTTGAGGAAAGATCTCCGGAGGCCATGACGCGCCATTGTCCCTCATCAAAGGAAAAGGTCATGGACGGCATCTTGATGTTTTCGGTGGACATGTGCAAAATGGGCACCTTGAAGTCTTTGACGGTTATGGAGGCGTCCAGTTTCCGCCCGATAATCGTCAGGTCATCCGGAGCGATATAGCCTTCCATCCCCTTCTGGATATCGATAATGTCACGATAGATTTGAGAAACATGCTCGAACATCAGGCTGCCGAAATCAACCTGTTCATCGAGGCTCCAGCGGTCGAATTCGTTGAGGTCGAATATGGTCTGCCGGTCAATTTTGTGTTTTGTAAACACGTCGAACGCCATGACATCACGCTGGGTCTGCTTTCTGGACATCAGTTTTAAATCGCAGCGCAAATAGAAGCACTTTTTTATGAACTCAAAGTGCTCTTTTTGCATAAGGGTGGAATAATACTCCAGAATCTCCTGCATCGTGAACACACTCGGATCCGGCGGCGGCTCTCCCGGCGTGGCGTCGAGCACCAGGGCGCGAAATCTGTTGCACAACAGCTCGTCTTGGGGCCTCTCCAGAAACATCTTCAAAAGCAGCATCTTGATAATGGACTTGAGCGGATGGGTCAAAGACTTGTTGAGCTGCCACAGTGCAGCTCCGTAAAATTCAGACTGCTGCACCTCTTCTAGATTCCCCAGATCAATCAGATCATACTCACCAAAGCCGCTGTTTAAGTTATTCTCAAAATCCTGCCTGTAATCCACCGGAGCATGCGGGTCGAAAGCAACCCACCAGAAGGGGATCCTGCCGCAGATGACAATGGAGGTGCGGTAAAATTCTTCTTTCAAAACATTTTTCTGAGTCGAGCCGCTTGATTCGAGATCGATCGCCCCGAAATTGCATTCGCGTATGTCTGTGACGTCCGTCAGGAAAAAATAGACGGGAATTTTGATCTGTTCATCCAGCCAGCCTTTGATGAGATTGAGTTTCTGGTTCAACTGGTAGTAGATTTCGTCGTTGAACTGCCTTCTGTCGATACAGATCCAAATGTCGCAGTCGGACTGCTTTGTCTGGCTGATCGTGCCGATGGAGCCGATGGTGTAGATGCCCTGTATGTATGAATCACCGGGAATGCGCCTTACGGAAAACCGCTCATCGGCCATCCCGAGCATTCTTTTGTACTGCCCCTCCCTTAAAATAATCTGCCTGTTATTTTCAATATCGAAGACCTTGAAAGAATGCTTCTGCCCTTTGATATAGCCGGGCACCGAGCGATGGTTCACGGACAAAAGCCAGGGCAGCAGATATAAAATGGTATTGGCGTCTTTGGGGGAATTTCGGATAAACAGCTGTTTGCGCCATTCATTATAGCGCAGGAAGTTCCTCTTGTTGTTCAGTAAAGTGATCGAAAGCAATACCAGCAACCTCAATCCGGATATTTCAAGTTTATCCGAGTATTTTCATGAAGTCAATCAGTCATTGCCGAAATACATTTCCAAGATTGACAGCCTGTCTCAGGATATGAAATAAAGGCCGCCAGGAGGCCACCTTGTCCGCAAAAATTATTTACGGCAATCTCAGAGGGCACATTAAAGCCCATGCCGACGAAATCATGATTGACGATTACAACCGTCTGCTCGCCGCTGTGAATGCATCAGAAAGGAAGCCGGGTCGGGCGCAGCTGCGCCTGGCCGGCGTTCAAAACAAGATCGAGGCATCCATGCAGCGCGTGAAACAGCGCGAGAAAGCAGTGCCCCGTTTTGATTTCCCGCCCGAGCTTCCCATCTCAGGAAAAAGCGAACTCATCATCGAGGCCATCAGGAAGAATCAGGTGCTGGTCATTACCGGCGAAACAGGTTCGGGCAAGACGACGCAAATTCCCAAAATGTGTCTGGCCGCCGGCCTGGGCCGTAGAGGAATTATAGGGCTGACGCAGCCCCGGCGGATTGCCGCCGTCAGCATCGCGGAACGCATAGCCTGGGAACTGGGACAGGCCTGCGGGGAGGCACTCGCCTACAAGACGCGCTTTGAAGAAAAATCGTCGGACGAGCCCCTCATCAAGGTCATGACCGACGGCATTTTATTGGCGGAAACCGGGCAGGACCGGCAATGGCTGGCCTATGAAGCAATCATTGTAGATGAGGCCCATGAACGCAGTCTGAATATTGACTTCATTTTAGGCTATCTGCGCACACTGCTCTCACGAAGAAAGGACCTGAAGCTGATTATCACCTCCGCCACCATTGACACGGCCCGATTCTCGCAGGCTTTCGGCAACGCGCCGGTCATCGAAGTGTCCGGGCGGATGTATCCTGTCGAGGTGCGCTACCGCCTTGTGGATCCGGTGCGTGAAGAAAAAGGTGAAACCACTTACATCGAAGAAGCAGTATCATGCGTGGAGGAACTTCAGCGAAAAAGGCATTTCGGAGACATTCTGATTTTCATGCCCACCGAGCCGGATATCCGCGAGACCTGCCGGCAGCTTGCAAAGCGATGCAGCGGCCTGATCCTGCCATTGTTTGCCAGGCTCGCCGGTTCCGCCCAGCATCGTGTCTTCAGCCCCTCAGACGGGCAGAAAATCATCGTGGCAACCAATATCGCGGAAACGTCGCTTACCATACCGGGCATCACCTGCGTCATTGACACGGGACTGGCGCGCATTGTCGAGTACAATCCGCGCTCTCAGACAACCGGGCTCCCGGTCAAGCCCGTTTCCAAAAGCAGCGCCGACCAGAGAAAGGGCCGTGCGGGCCGTGTTCAGGACGGCATCTGCATCCGTCTGTACAGCGAAGACGATTATGCCGGCCGACCTGTTTATACTGAGCCGGAGATACTGCGCTCCAATCTGGCGGGTGTCATCCTGCGTATGCTGGCGATGAATCTGGGCGATATCGACTCTTTCCCTTTCATCGAAAGGCCTCATCCCAAAAACATCCGTGACGGTATCGAAATTTTGCGCGACCTCGGTGCGGTGACGCGCGACGAGAGCGGCCAGGACGAGCTTCGCTACAGACTGACTCCAAACGGCCGCCTCATGGCGTCCTTCCCGCTGGACCCGCGCGTGTCGCGCATGATTCTCGAAGCGAAAAAAGAAGGATGCCTCCATGAAACCGCCGTCATCGCGGCGGCGCTGAGCATCCAGGACCCGCGTGAACGTCCTTTTGATAAAATCGACCTTGCGGCGGCGGCACACGCTAAGTTTCAGCATCCGGAATCAGATTTTCTCACATACCTGCAGATCTGGAACCGCTACGGCGGCACCTTCGAAAAAAAACTCTCCCAGGCCAGCCTCAGAAAGTTCTGCCGTGAACATTTTCTTTCCTACCGGCGCATGATGGAATGGCGCGACATTTATCTCCAGATCCTGAACATCGCAGGCATACGGGGCTCAAAGAAAAACGCGAAGCACGCGACAATGGAAATTGACCAGGACGTGGCCGACAAAATTCACCGCTCGGTTCTCAGCGGGTGCCTGACAGGCATCGCCCGCAAAAAAGAAAAGAATTTCTACACGGCCGCCAAAGGCCGCGAGGTCATGCTGCATCCAGGTTCTTCCGTCTTCAACAGAGGCGGCGTCTGGATTGTCGCGGCCGAAATCAGTCTGACTTCCAGACTGTTCGCCCGTAATACGGCCAATATCAGAAGTGAATGGCTCGAGGAGCTCGGCCGTAGTCATTGCCGCTACACATACTCGGCGGCGCGCTGGGAGAAAAGCCGCGGCGAGGTGGTGGCCTCGGAAAAAGTCACGATGTTCGGCCTTATGGTCATTGAAAGCAGAACCGTAAGCTACGACAAAATCGATCCACAGGAGGCAAAAAACATCTTCATCCGCGAGGCGCTGGTTACAGGAGACACGGCGCGGAAATTTCCTTTTCTGGAGCATAATCTCTCCCTCTGGGAAGACGCCAGGTCGATGGAGGACAAACTGCGCAAAAGGGGCATTGCCATCGATGAAGAAAAGATGGCCTCCCTGTATGAGTGCAGACTGCCCATGATTTCAGACATACGTTCCTTACAGAAGCTGATTAAAGATGCAGGCAGTGATATTTTTTTACGCTTCACCCCCGATGACTTTGTGGCCGCGCCGCCCGATGAAGAAGATCTGGCAAGACATCCGCAACAGATTAAAATCGGCAACGCCGTGCTGGCATGCGATTATCATTTTGAACCGGGCAGTCCCCGCGACGGGGTGACCGTACGCCTGCCTGCAGGACTATTGTCCAAAGCGGCATCGGACAATATAGAAACACAGCTGCCGTCCCTGCTGGAAGAGAAGGTCCTGCAGATGCTCAAAAGTCTGCCGGGCAGGGTCAGGCAAAAGCTGCCTCCCGTCGTTCAGATCACGCGGGAATTCATCGCCGGAACGTCGGATGAGAACATTCCCCTCTCCGCCGCTTTGAGCGGATTTCTCTCACGCAGATACAAACTGACCGTGCCGGCCGATTCGTGGGAGCTTCAGAAACTGCCCGCCTATCTCAACATTCGTTACAGCGTCACGGATGAGCGAGGAGCGGAAATCAAAAGCGGCCGCGACATCACCAAGCTGGAAAAAGAGCTGACCGGCCGGCTTGAACAGGCATCAATGGAAGAATACCGCCTGAGTTGGGAAAAGCACGACATTCGGGAGTGGAATTTCGGCACACTGCCGGAGAGTATCGAAATGACCGGAAAGTACGGAGTCACAGGGATTGCCTGGCCGGCTCTTCTCGACAATAACGGAACCGTCAGCCTCAGACTGTTGTCTCGCTCTCAGGAAGCCGCTTTACAGCACCCCAAAGGCGTCGCCGCTTTGTACCGCATACTGTTTGCCGAAAAACTCAAGCAGCTCAAGAAAAACATCGGCCTGAGCGGCGAGCTGAAAACATGGGCCGGGCGACTGGGAAGCGTACGTGGGGTGGAGAGCTCCATCGCACAAAGGGTGAATAATGATTTGTTTTACCGGCCCTTACGCACCGCTGAAGAATTTTCCGCCCATGCGGAGGCCATCGGGCTGGAAATTCTGCCTTATGGACAGAAAGTGATCGCCTCAATTGCGCCGGTCCTGAAAAGTGCAACCGAAACATGTGATGTACTGGACAAGCTGATGCTGAAAAACCGCGCCAGCGCACCCGTTGCCGGTTTTCTGAAGGCAACCACAGATGAACTGCACAGACTCGTTCCGGTGAATTTCGCCGAGCTCTATTCGTTTGACCGCCTGAACAATCTCCCGCGTTATCTGAAAGCCCTGACCATGCGGGCCGAGCGCGGCTGTCTGAATCTGGCGGCTGCTCAAGGCAGGCTCCGGGACGTGTCCGTTTATACTGAAAAACTTCAGGAATTCATCAATCAGGTTAACGAAAACGCCTCGCGGGAAAAAAGAGAAAAGATCGATGAGCTGTTCTGGATGATTGAAGAATACAAAGTCTCTCTTTTCGCTCAGGAGCTGAAAACCCCCTATCCCGTCTCACCCAAGAGACTCGGGCAACTGATCCGGGAAATTGAAAACATCGTCTATTGATGACTGTTTTGTAAAAAGTCCGGAGGCCGCTTTGCGTTGAGGTTCGGGCTTAATTGATGGTCGGGCTGAAAAGCTGTGGGAAACGGTTTCATCCGGCATCCGCCGGACTAAAAAACCGTTCCCTGACTTCTATTGACAATCCACTTCCTGCCTGCGGATGTTTACGAAACCGCCTTAATTTGCCCTTAGTGACCGGTTACCGGGCCTTTCACACGCATTCACGTATGGCAGCGGCAAACCCCTCCATGGAGCCGGCAATGACCTTATCGTCAACACAATAGGCAATGCGGAAGTACCCCGGTGCGCCGAAGCCGCTGCCCGGAACAGCCAGAATATTCTGCTCAATAAGTTTTTCGGTGAATTTTACGTCATCCGCAAGCGGGCTTTTGACAAAAAGGTAAAAAGCGCCCTGCGGCAACGCAAACTGATAACCTGCTTTCGACAGCCCCCCGCACAGCAGATCCCGTTTTTTCTGATATACTTCGACATCTACTTTAGTATCCTGCAGCCTGGCAATGACCCGTTGCATCAGAGCCGGCGCGTTGACAAAGCCGGAAATGCGCGTGCACAAAATTATGGCGTCGATCAGATCACTAGACTCATCGATGGCGGGGTTGACGGCGATGTAGCCGATTCTCTCTCCCGGCACGGACAGCGTTTTGGAATAAGAATAGGCCAGGATACTGTCGGGGTATGCTTTTAAAACGCTGGGCACTTTGATTCCGTCGAAGACTATTTCGGCATACGGCTCATCAGAAATAAGATAGATGGTTTTCCCGTATTCCCTTCCCTTTTGGGCAAGCAGCTTCGCCAGCGCGGTTATTTCATTCTCTGCGTACACCCTGCCTGTCGGGTTGTTGGGCGAGTTGATGATCACGGCTTTTGTCCTGCCGGTGATTGCACCGGCCATAGATGAAATGTCGAGCGAAAAATCTTCAGCCGTTTTTGCTTTTGTGAGCACACCGCCGTAATTTTCGACATAAAACGCGTACTCCACAAAATACGGCACAGGCACGACCACTTCGTCGCCCGGGTCGAGTAGGGCCTTGAGGATGACATTGAGCGCGCCGCCCGCCCCGCAGGACATGACGATGTGCCCGGCCTCCATCTTGAGGCCTGTTGTTTTGCTTATCTTGTCCGCCACTGCCTGCCTGACTTCGGCAATCCCCGCATTAGGCGGGTAGCCGTGCTTAAAGGGAATTTCCTCGCGGATAAGACCGATAAGCTCGTTTTTGAATGCCTCAGGGGGAGGCAGATTGGGATTGCCGAGGCTGAAGTCGTAAACCTTGTCCGCCCCGAACTTCTTTTTCAGTTCGACCCCCTGTTCGAACATTCTGCGGATCATGGAAGACTGAGAAATGGATGCCTTGATTTTTTTGGATATCGCCATAACAGGCTCCCTGCCGGCAGCGCAATCACCGGCCTTGGTGAAGTTTTTAAAAATTGTTTTTTAAATATTCCGTGACCGTGCTGAAATTTTTAAAAGGATGGTACTGCGTCCGGCCCTCTTCCCCGCATTTCTTTAAAAGTACATCTTTTGCAAAAACCACGTCCGCATATCTTGAAGGACAGACATCGGATTGGCCGTTGCCGACATAGATAATTTTATCATACAAAAGGCGATGCTCATGCAGAATTTTATTTTTGCATGTACCGCAGCGGCCGCACAAGTGGTTCAGCTCGGGGAAATGAAACGTAAGTGAATCCCCGGGAGCGAATGCTATACGGTTCGAGAATGACTCAATTTCGCCGAGGCGGTGTTTTTCCATGATCGTACGGATGTAAAAATCAAGGCCGTCGGAAACGATCTTCACATCCACCTTCTTTTTCTTCGCCAGGCGGTAAAAACCGGCAAAGGACGGGTCGATGCCGGAGTGCTTCAAAACAAAGGATTTCAGGCTTTCCCTGCCGGCGGCCATCAGCGGCGCTATCCTTAAGTAGGCCTGTCTGGAGCCGGTGTCGTCCGGAACGCATTTTGCACAGGAACCGGCCGGACTTTTCAGCATAAAGTGCTTTAAAACCAGCTTCCCGACATCTTTAATAGAAATCGTTCCGTCAAAGTCACACAGAAACAGCGCCGCTTTTTGTTGAAGGTGCATCAGAAATCTGCGGCCTTCCCGTCAGCGCTTTCGGCGCTTCACTAAAACATAGGCACCCAGCAATATCACCACAACAGGTAAAACAAACTGGGAATACCGGTACAGATCGAATCCGTAAAACTCGATGAACAGGAAAACCACACCGACCATCGCGATGAACCAGCCTTCGATGGCTTTCAAGCTGTAGATCAGTGTGCTGACACCGATCACAATCAGAAGAACAGGCCAGGTCTTTGCGAAACTGCAGCTGGTGGTTTTGCTCAGAAAGATCAGCACCCCCAGTGTAATTAAAATCAGTCCGCCGGTAATAATATTTCGTTTTTCATTTGACATAAACAATCTCCTTTATGATTTTTTAGCTGTTATCAAAATGAATCCCGACCTTAAAAATTACTTTTCCATCAGTTTCAAAAACGGCTTGAACAAATCGATTGGTATGGGAAAGACAGTGGTGGAGTTGTTTTCCGATGCGATCTGGTTTAGCGTCTGCAGATAACGAAGCTGCAGCGACATGGGCCGTGTCTCCATGAGCGCCGCCGCGTCGATCAACCTTTGGGCGGCCTGATACTCGCCTTCCGCGTTGATCACTTTGGCGCGTCTTTCACGTTCCGCTTCCGCCTGCTTGGCCATGGCGCGCTTCATCTCTTCAGGCAGGTCGATGTGCTTGACCTCCACCAGAGACACTTTAATGCCCCACGGGTCTGTGCTGCGGTCGAGAATTTCCTGAAGGTGCAAATTGATTTTTTCCCTCTCTGAGAGCAGCTCATCGAGCTCCACCTGGCCACACACGCTGCGCAGCGTCGTTTGCGCCAGCTGAGAGGTGGCAAACAGGTAATTTTCAACATTGACCACTGCGTCATTGGCGTTGAGAACACGGAAATAAACAACTGCATTGACTTTAATAGACACGTTGTCTTTAGTGATCACGTCCTGAGGAGGCACATCCATCGTGATGGTCCGCATATCGATCCTGACGATTTTATCGATGCCGGGAATGATGATGATCAGGCCCGGCCCTTTGATATTGCGTACTCTGCCCAGACGAAAAAGAACCGCCCGTTCATATTCATTGAGCACCTTTATAGCTGAAACAAGAAACATGACCACCAGCACGACAATGACAATCAGGGGAATAGGTAGCGTACTTACCATAACAAGCCTCCTTAATATTCAATATGTTCAATTTTTTTCTTTAACTTCTTCGACGGCCAGATTCAATCCTTCCACGGCTTTGACTCTGACTTTCGCACCTTTGGGGATAAACTCTGCACTTTTTGCCGTCCAGTATTCGCCCTGGAAAAACACCTTTCCCTCGCCGTCAATGGCGGTTGCGGCTTCGCCCATGCCGCCTTCCATCGATTCCGACCCTGAATAATGTCTGCGCATCTGCGCTTTCACCGCCAGCCAGATCACGACGATGAAGAAAAGGGAGGCAAGACCAACTGCCGGTATCAGCACCTGCAAAGAGATACGCAGCGCCGGCTCCGGTGTGTCAAAAAGCATAAAGGAACCCAGCCCCAGAGATACGACCCCGGCTACAGCCAGCATACCGTGACTCATAACTTTTATCTCCGCAATAAACAAAATTATGCTGAACAAAATCAGCAAAACCCCCGTATAGCTCACCGGCAGCGTGGAAAGACCGTAAAAAGCCAGCAAAAGAGAGATGCCCCCCACTACCCCCGGCAAAATTGCGCCCGGTGTGGAAAACTCGAAGTACAGACCCGCCAGGCCGATGAGCAAAAGAAGATAGGCGATATTCGGATTGGAAATGGCGGCCAGTATCCCCTGCCTCATCCCGGGTTTTTTGGTATCCGTTACGGCATGCGCCGCCGATATCTTTTTTTTGGTTCCGGCAACCGTAACTTCCCTTTGGTCTATGGCGGCCAGAAGCTTTTCGATATCCGGGGCAACCACATCGATCACCCGCAGCTTCAGCGCCTCGTCCGCCGTGATAGACTCACTTTTGCGCACCGCCTTTTCCGCCCATTCTTCGCTGCGCCCCCTGGTTTTTGCTATGGAACGGGCATATGCCGCGGCGTCATTTTCCATTTTTTCGGACATCGTCTTATCCATTTCACCTGAGCCCCCGATGCCGATGGCCACGGGGTGCGCCGCACCGATATTGGTGCCCGGCGCCATGGCCGCGATATGCGCCGCCTGGGTGATAATGACGCCTGCCGATGCGGCGCGTGCGCCGGAAGGAGAGACATAAACGATGACCGGCAGGGGCGCGTTGAGGATACTTTTAGCAATGTCGCGCATGGCGGTATCCAGACCGCCGGGGGTGTCCAGCAGAATAATCAGTCCCTCCGCTCCTTCTTTTTGCGCTTCTTCAATACTGTCGGCGACATATTTTGCCGAAGGGGATGTAATCACCCCTTCGAGGCTGATCACCTTGAACACGGGCCTTGGGCTGTCCGCTCCCGCGATCCCCGCGGCCAGGACAACGGCCATCAACAAAAGGCAGATTTTTTTTAACATAAGCAGCGCCTCATATCACACAGCTACAGTATCGGCAGACCGATCTCGTTCATCATCATCTGAACATCTTCCCAGACCTGTTTTTTCGCGGGCGGGTTCCTCAAAAGATAAGCCGGATGATAGGTCGGTAAAAGCCTGATCCCTTCATAGTCCTGAAAGCGTCCACGCAGTGCAGTAATCGGGGTTTCCGTTTTTAAAAGCACCTGTGCCGCAAATTTACCCAGGGCGCAAATCACTTGCGGCCTGATCAACTGCAACTGTTGTTTTAAAAACGGCTCGCATTGGCTGATTTCTTCCGTCGAGGGGTTACGGTTGCCCGGCGGCCGACATTTGAGGATATTGCAGATATAGACATCCTCACGTCTGAGCCTCATTCCCTTGACGATGATGTCGGTAAGCAACTGGCCGGCGCGACCGACAAAAGGCCGTCCCTGAACGTCCTCATCCGCGCCCGGCGCCTCGCCGACAAAAACGATCTTTGCCTGTACGGCGCCCTCTCCGAAAACGATATTTTTTCTGGTTTTGTGCAGTCCGCAGCGCCGGCAGTTCAATACCTCCCGGCAAAGGTCGCCCATGGAAGTTTCTTTATCCGCGTCCGGGGTATTATGATGCTCTTTTCGTGCCGCCGGTCTTTCACCGTCCACATAAACGTACATGTCTTGTGCACTGATCACCTGCTCCTTAACCGATTTGATAAGATCGAGCAATTCATCCCGTGGGCTGCCGCCGGAAGGCTCGCGCAAAGATTGAGTCATTTCTTCCCGACCGGGCCTTTCTTTTTCTTCAGTGTTTTTACATGATCCAGAATACGGTGAGCCGTCTCGATCTTCGTCATTTTATCGAGCCTGAGCATTTTGCCGCTTTTGTCGATGATGGTGACGACATTGGTGTCTGTTTGAAAACCGGCCCCTTCTTCACGCAGACTATTGGCGACAATCATGTCCATGTTTTTTTGTGTAAGCTTACGCCGTGCGTGGGCCAGCAGATCCTGGGTTTCCATGGCAAACCCGACCACAATGCCTTTATGTTTTTTAGCGCCGATGGCGGCGATAATATCAGGGTTGGGCGCCAGACTGATGCCGGCAAGTCCTTTGTTTTTTTTAATTTTTTCATCAGACACGGATTTTGGGCGATAGTCGGCCACCGCTGCGGCCTTGATGATCAACGTTGCTTTCGCGTAGCGTTCCATCACCGCTTCATACATCTGCAAGGCCGTGCGCACGAAAATGATTTCATCCACCTGTGGAGCGGCCAGAGTACAGGGACCGGAAATCAGCGTCACGCGTGCTCCGCGATGGTGCGCGGCGGCGGCCAGCGCGTATCCCATCTTGCCGGATGAAAGATTCGTAATGTAGCGCACGGGGTCAAGCGGTTCCTGCGTGGGGCCGGCTGTGACCAATACCTGCTCGCCTGCAAAATCCTTGGGCGACAAAAGCGATTCGATCGCGTCCATGATCACAGGTATGTCCGGCAGTCGTCCGGCCCCGGAAGTTTTACAGGCCAGCTCGCCTGTCGCGCTTTCCATTACCTCGTAACCATGGTGGCGTAGTTTTTTGATGTTGTCTTGCACTATGGGATTGGCGAGCATTTTGTCGTTCATGGCCGGACAAATCAGTGTCGGTCTGTCTTGCGCCATCAGGGTTGTCGTCAAAAGATCATCGGCGATGCCCGAGGCCAGTTTTCCAATGAGATTGCCTGTTGCCGGGGCCACCACAAACGCGTCGGCAAAATCCGCAAGCGAGATATGAGCCATGTCAAATTCACCGGCCGGGGAAAACATATCAGTATAAACAGGCCCCTGCGAAAGGGTCTGCATGGTCAAAGGCGTGATGAACTTCGTCGCGCTTTTTGTCATGATGACCCGGACCTGCGCGCCGGCCTTAATCAGCCCACGCGTCAGCTCCGCAGCCTTGTAGGCGGCGATGCCTCCGGTAATTCCCAGAACAATTTTTTTATCTTTCAGCATGCACTTACATTGCCTTTGATTTTCGCGGAATATAACAATGTTTATCAGCAATATCAAGGCATATGTCTTGGACGGCAATGCGATTTGGCTTGCATTGCGAACCATAAATGAATATGAGAGTCGCACTGAAAAAAACCCGCATAAAGGAGTATGCTGATGAGAAAAGTTGGTCTTTACGTAACGCTTGCGATAGTCGTTGTTCTGGCTGCGACACTGGGATGGCTTTATTTTACAGATCGGCTGGAAAGAGAAAAACCGGTCATTAAACTGAATCAGGATATCTCCGCCATCGGCAGGCAAAAAGACATCGGAATTACTTTCACAGACCGCAAAAGCGGTCTGGCGAAACTGTCGGTTGAAATCATTCAGGATGAAAAATCATACCCGGTATCCAAAGAAACCATCGCCCGCCGGGGCGAGAGGGAAAAAATATTAAAGCTCACCGTCAACACAGAGGAATTAAAGCTGAAAAACGGTCCGGCCGTCATCCGGATGAGCGCGGCCGACCACTCTGTTTTCAAAAATGAAACGATCCTGGCTGCACAGGTCAAAATTGACACTGTCCCCCCGCAGATTTACATCCTCAACCCCGTCAACTATATAAACCAGGGGGGAACGGGATTCATCACTTACCGTACATCAAAGCCGGCCGCTCTTACAGGGGTTTATGTGGACGACATTTTTTTTCAGGGCTACACCACGCTGATCAACAACAGGCCCGTATCGAGCGTATATTTCGCTGTCGGCCCGGATTCATCGGGGGCAAAGACCAGGATAACTGTTTTCGTCCGGGATGATGCAGGTAATGAAACCACAAGTCTCCTGCCTTTTACGTTGAAACAAAAGAAATTTCGCTCCGACAAGGTCAATTTAAGCGACACGTTCTTGCAGAAAATCGTGCCTGAATTTCAGGCGACAAACTCTCACCTGCAGGGGAAAACACCATCTGAAGTTTTTGCCTACGTCAACAGGCAGCTTCGCGAAGACAATGACAGGACCATTCGGCGGGTCTGCGCCAAATCCATCAACAAAAGGCTCTGGGATGGAGCCTTTCTGCGGATGCGCAACGCCAAACCTACAGCCTTGTTCGGCGACCGGCGCACCTATCTGGCAAACGGCGCGGCACTGGGCGATTCGGTGCATTTGGGCGTTGACCTGGCCTCGACCGCCGGCGCGCCCATTGAAGCCGCCAATAATGGAATCATCATCTTTGCCGGCCCCCTGGGGATATATGGAAATGCCGTCATCATCGACCATGGTCAGGGGCTGTTCAGCCTGTACGGACACTTGTCCTCCATTGAAACAGAAGTCGGCGCACAGGTGCGTAAAGAGGAAAGGATCGGTTTTTCGGGACTTACCGGCCTGGCCGGCGGTGATCACCTGCATTTCAGTGTGATGATCGGCGGACATTTCGTCAATCCCGTGGAATGGTGGGATCCTCACTGGATTCAGGACAATGTTTTAGCAAAGATGTGATGTCAGGACAGGTGCTGTGGGTGTCGTCAGCTTTTGCTGATATCCCGGTGGGTGGCGTGTACAACGTATTTCATTTCCTGTAGGTGTGAGGTGAACTGATTGGCCATTACCACGGATCTGTGCCGTCCACCGGTGCACCCGACGGCGATATTGAGACGGACTTTTCCTTCTTTTGCATACAGGGGAATAAGAAAGTTCATCATATCCAGAGACCTCTTCAGAAATTCCTTGCTTTCCGGATTGTCCAGAACGTATTTTTCCACCGCTCCGTGATGACCGTTAAAACTCTTGAGACCTTCCACATAATACGGGTTGGGCAGAAATCTCACATCCATGACTATATCCGCATCGGCGGGCAGGCCGTAGCGGTATCCAAAAGATATCACACTTACAAACATCTTTTTCCGACTGGAAACAGAGTAATACTGCCGCTGAACTGCGTCTTTGAGTTGGTGGACGTTGGTCTGCGTGGTGTCTATGATCTTATCCGCCATCTGCCTGAGCGGTGAAAGTTTTTCCACCTCCTTGCGAATTCCGTCCATGATGGAGCTTTTCGCGGACAGCGGGTGGTTGCGCCTTGTTTCACTAAAACGACGCAGCAGAGATTCTTCGGTGGCCTCGAGAAAAAGGATTTCAATTTTGTATCCCTTTTCTTTTAGTCCTTTGAAGATATTTTTATATTTATCGAGAAAGCTCTTCTGGCGCAAATCCATGACCATCGCCACCTTTTTTATCTCCGGCGAGGACTGGACGGTAAGGGAAAGCAGCTTCGGCAATAAAACAACCGGCAGGTTGTCCACGCAAAAAAAACCGACGTCTTCCAGCGCGCGAAGAGCCGTGCTTTTACCGGATCCGGACAAACCGGTAATGATCACCACGCGAAGGTTTTTCAATTGCTTTTACCTTTCAAGAGTTTGTAGTGCCCTGATTAACATATTTTTGTCAAAAAAACTACCGTCGGGAACGCGGACACACACGCGCGGCAGAGATTTGCCCATAATAATTTTTCTGCCGGCGGAAAAGCCGCAAGCTTCATTACCGGCTTGTATCACATCTATAATGCCGCCCAACTCAGCCTTCCTTCTTATTCGCGCATATTTTAATGCAGAGCCTACAGGAACAATACCTGTTTCAGACGTATGCAGGTAATCTCTGACACGGGGGTGTCCGCCGGCCCACAGGCGGCCTTCGCTGTTTTTTCTTATCACTACCGTGTCGTCAGCGATCCAGCAGCCTCCGGTGCGCATCAAATGCATAACGGCGGTTGTTTTTCCTATTCCGCTGGGCCCCGTGACAAGCACAGCTTTTCCCTGATGTCCGAAGGCAACTGCGTGCAATGTGATGCGGCCTTGGAATTTTTCCTGAATAACCGCGCAAAGCCTGCCCTCCAGAGTGCTCTCATGGAGGGTCGAAAGCATCACCGGGAGACGATGGCGCAAAAACTCATTTTTAAGCTCATCAGAGGGCCCCTTACACCGGGCAAATATCACCGCTGCTGCTTTGGAGGAAGCGAGATTAAGAATATAATCCCGGCAGCGTGCCGGCTGGACAGACGCAAGCCTTTCGCGAACCCGGGGGGACAAAATCACAATCGTGCCGATGTTGTGGCGCCCCCTTGTGATGTAATTTTGGGTTTTCACATGAGGCCCCACCACCTTGCCTTCCCAGCCCAAAGGAGCGTGAGTTTCGTAAATGCCCAGCATTATTAACCGGCCATGCAAAATTTTTTTGAGTGTTATTGAGCGGCAAAGCTGAGTGCTTGAATCAGGCCAGACAGGTTTCATCTTGCTCAACGATCGCTTTATATAAATCGTTTCGGGTTTCAGCCTCGAGAAGTGTCTTGCGGAAATTGGGGGTTTTCAGCATTTTGGAAATCCGCGCCAGCGCCTTAAGGTGCTGTCCGGTAGAGCCTTCCGGCGCCAGCAGGAGAAAAAAAAGATGCACCGGCTTACCGTCGATGGCATCAAAGTCAATGCCCTTTTTGCTGCGCCCAAAAGCGACGACCAGCTCCTGCAGGTCGGATACTTTACCGTGTGGAATGGCCACTCCTTCTCCGATACCGGTCGATCCCAGCTTTTCCCGCTGCAGCAGCACATCAATTGCTTTAGCCGAATCGATCTTCAGACCGCTTTCGATCATCACCTCGATCAATTCCCCCAGCACATCTCTTTTGTTGCTGGAGGCAAGGCTCTCTACGAGAAATTCTGTTTTGAATATCTGATCCAGTCGCATGCCAAGCCTGACCCTGAAATTTGAAACTGTTCAATAAAATTCTATCCACATCATCTGATGTGGATAGAATACTTAAAATCTATGCAACCGCAGAAAAATAGCGGTAAGTTAACTGTTTGTCTCGATATGACCGAAACTGCCGTCATCGAGTCGATGAACCACGCTGACCTTATCTGACAGAGTGTCCCGGTAGACAAGAAAACGGGCCTTGCTCTCCTCCAGCTCGAGAATCGCTTCCTCCAGTGACATCGGCTTTAAGACGATTTTTCTTGTTTCCACTACTTTTGCAGTACCTTCGTCATCACCTTCCGTCCCTTCAGCATTTTTTTCACCCGCGTGACGGATACTCGCCGGCTTATGCTGCCTGTTCTTTTCCCGTTGTTTTTTAAGCTGTTTTTCGATTTTATCAATACAGTTGTCTACGGCCTGGTGAATATCTTTTGCTTCTTCCCTGGCGTTAACATTCCAGCCGTTGGCGCTTAAATTTATCTCTACGACATTTCTGAATTTTTCAGTGGAAAGGACAATATGTGCTTCGGCGGGCGTGTCTAGATATTTTTTTAATTTGGCAATGCGTTCCTCAACGTAAGTTTTTTGCCAGTTCTCACCGTCACCAGTCCTGAACGTCACAGAAATATTCATTCTTTTACCTCCCTGTTTGAATAGTGCAGCCGCTTTTTCCGTTCATTCCGGCAGCAAAGGTTAAGTCGTATAGTAGCGTCCAAACCAAATGTCAACCGGAATCTCGCACTGTGCCATAAATAAATCGCCACCTTGCGCTATTGACTTTAAAAATATTGCTTCCGTTTGGACGAGGACAATATCCCCATCATTTCACGGTATTTGGCAACTGTACGCCTTGCTATATCAATTCCTTTGGCATGGAGCAGATCAACAATTTCAAAATCGCTGTAGGGCTTTTTGGGATCCTCCCCGGCAATGATATTGCTGATTTCCGCTTTCACGCTTTTTGAGGCTATGCTTTCGCCGGAGGTTTTCTGTATCGAGCTGCCGAAGAAATATTTCATTTCAAAAATACCGCGGTGCGAGTGCATATACTTGTTGGTCACCACGCGGCTGATGGTCGATTCATGCATCTCCACGTCATCCGCCACATTTCTCAGGACCAGCGGTTTGAGGTGCTTGATTCCTCTGTCAAAAAAATCCTTCTGGTGCTTAACGATGCTTTCGGCGACTTTATAAATGGTTTTCTGCCTCTGTTGAATGCTTTTTATCAGCCAGGTGGCGGACTGCACCTTGTCGCGAATGTACTTTTTACCGTCTTCCTCTTCCTCACCGCGTCCGCCGACACCGGCCATGATTTCGCGATAGAAATTGCTGATTCTCAAACGGGGCATGCCGTCGTCATTGAGAACTATTTTATAATCGTCGCCGGATTTCACCACGTACACATCGGGAATGATAGTCTGAACTTTCTCTTCCGAATAAACAGCCCCGGGGCGCGGGTCCATTTTGCTGATGAGCATGACCGCGGCTTCTACGTCACGCAGGGGAACTTTCAGCCTTCTGGCAATGTGTACATAATTTTTCAGCTCAAGCTCCTTGAGATGGTCCCGGATAATGACCTCCAGAAGCGGATTTTCCTGCGCCATCATACCGGCTTGTATCAGCAGACATTCCTGAAGGTTACGCGCGGCCACGCCGGGAGGGTCAAACTCCTGAACCTTTTCCAGAACCTCTTCCACGTACTCCCGAGTGACATTTTCCAGACCGGCAATTTCCGCCACGGTCGCACACAGATAACCATTGTGATCAAGGTTGCCGATAATCTGAGCCCCGACACGCACTTCTTCATCGTCAAAGGGTGAGAGCTTCATCTGCCACATCAGGTGTTCGGTCAGAGAAGGACTCTGCGTCAGAATATTTTCCAGCGTCGGGGGCTCACCGTCTGCTCTGTTGTAGGAAACGCCGACCGGCCCGTAGTCCTCCAGGTAATTATTCCAGTCGAACTCCTCGCGACCGTCCCCCTCACCGGTCAGCTCCGCCGTATGCTCCGGCGCCTTGCTCTCTTCTTTTTCTATGGATTGAACATCGTCGCCCGCCTCGGCGCTTATCTCTTCCGGCGTGCTCTCATCTTGCGCAACTTCTTCCAAAAGAGGATTCTCTTCCATCTCCTGGTTGATTGTGTCAACCAGCTCCTGGCGCGACAGTATCAGAAGCTTGATCGCCTGCTGCAGTTGAGGCGTCATAATCAGCTGCTGAGAGAGCTTCAAATTCTGTTTTAATTCGAAAGCCATGTCCTACCGTCGCAATTGTAAAAGTTCTTACAGACAGAAATCCTCGCCGAAATATATTTTTCTGGCCAGCTCGCTTTGAGCGATCACTTCCGGCTCGCCTTGCACAAGGATCGTTCCCTCATTGACAATGTAAGCCCGGCCGCAGCAACAGAGTGTTTCCCTTACATTGTGGTCGGAAATGATAATCCCGATTCCTTTGTTTTTCAGCTTTTCAATTATCTTCTGTATATCCGCCACCGCCAGCGGGTCGATGCCGGCAAAAGGTTCGTCCAGAAGGATGTACTTCGGCGATGTGACCAGCGCCCGCGTGATTTCCACCCTTCTTCTTTCTCCGCCGGAAAGCGAATAGGCGTAATTTTTTGCCAAAGCGCTCAAATCCAGCTCGCCCAAAAGTTCTTTGAGTCTTTGCTGCCTTTCACCCGCACTTATATCAAGTGTTTCCAGAATAGCCAATATGTTTTCTTCCACTGTCAGTTTCCGGAAAACAGACGGCTCCTGCGGAAGATAATTCAGCCCCCGGCGCGCCCGTTTATACATCGGAAAGCCGCTGATATCCTCGCCGTCGAGAAAAATCGCCCCCCCGTCCGGTTTGATCAGGCCGACAATCATGTAAAATGTCGTCGTCTTTCCCGCTCCGTTGGGCCCCAGAAGACCGACGACCTCCCCCGGCGAAATGGTCAGGTCGATCTGATTGACCACTTTGCGTTTATTGTAAATTTTAATTAAGCCCTTGGCCTCTAAATGACTCATTTGCCTTTAGCATCCTGACTGTTAACCGGTGCCGGATTATTTTTCCCCTGCGGGTGAATGATTGCCGTAACTCTTTGCGCATCCTCCCCTTCGCATTTGACCACCTCGCCGCGATTTTCATTGACGTAAATAATAACCTTGCACCCACTGACCGTATTTTCCCCCTGCTTCAAAACCGGCCGTCCCGTCATCACAAACCGTGCGGCTGCGTGGCTATAAACCGCCTCTTCACCCGTTGCCGAAAGATCTTTTTGTGTGATAATGACATTGCCCCCGGCTTCGATTCTGTCAAGATCACCCGCCGTCTGAAGTTCCCTGCCGGCGACCTTTTCCGTCTTTCCTTCCGCTCTTTTATAATAAACTGTGAGACGATCTGTTTTCAAGGTAATGTCACCTTGCCGGGCGACGGCGTTACCCGAAAAAACAATCGTCTTTTTTTCCTGATAGGCCTCCATTTTGTCGGCGACAATTTCAATCGGCTCATTTTTTCGCAGCGCCTGATTGCGCTCCGCAATCATATCTGTCTGCGCGGATGCATGCGACGCAAGAAGAATCAGACAGACAAAAAAATATATCACTTTTATTTTCATAAATTTCTCTGCTTACCTGATGCTGGCTTTGACGCCGGAAGAGAGGGCGAGCTCCCCTTTGTCAATAAAAATGGACAGACCAGCACCCTGAACCCTGATCCTTTCACTTTCCATGACAACAGGCGCATCCGTATAGATTTTTTTCATCGAGTCACTGTATTTCAGATAATCAGTGGAAAATTTTTCTCCTGAGTCCGCCGTGATCACCACGTGGCCTGTGATCTCCAAATCCTTTTTATCCGTGAGCATCTCCCCGCGGTCACCTGTCATGACAAATACCTTACCGTCGGGTGCCGTCAACTTCACCCAAACCTGATCGAATATTGCAAGGTTATGTTTTTTTTCATATTGAGCCGTATTTGATTTGACTTCCCAGCGCATATTGTCCCGGCCCACCTCCGTAAAAACAAAATTTTCAATGCGCACATCCGCCTCGCCAGGCAATATTTTAATGATATTGGCTTTCTTTCCACCTGTGCCATCCAGTACAAGGAAAGCCAGAAATGCCCCCAGTGAAATAACCGCCAGGATCAGAATTATCAATTTTTTTTTCTTATTCAGCTTCATCTTTACTTTCGGATCGGCAATTTTGTTGCCTCTTTGTCCTTCTATATCACCCGGCCCTGCCTGTGTAAAGCAATTCGGAAACAAGGCGGCGACTTTGTAAAACGCTCGTACGTTGCGTTAAACGGAAAGGCGAAGACCTATCACACCTGTGACAATCAGGAGAAAAGACAATACTCTCATCATGGATGCCGGGTCATGAAACGCGAAAACACCGATGAGAAAAGTGCCGGCCGCACCGATCCCCGTCCAAACCACATAGGCTGTACCGATGGGAAGCTCTCTTTGCGCCAGCCACAAAAACACACCACTTAATGCCATACACACAGCCGCCATCAGTATGAAAGCGACACGGTGTGAAGTGGTCTGAGACAGTTTAAAACCAAGCGGCCAGCCGATTTCCAGGACACCCGCGATCAACAAATAAGTCCAGGCAAGTTTCATCTTAATTTCCGTTACAGCTAAACAATTTATTTGAGTGCAAATTCCGTAAATTCATAACGGGCGGCCACCTCCGGCCAGAAGCCCTGTGCAACAAGCAGCAGTTCGCAGATTTCACGCACTGCGCCGCGCCCTCCCTTGTTGACGGTTACATAATCCGCGATTTTTTTGACCATTTCGTCCGCGTCGGCGACGGCAACCGCAAAACCCGCCATTTTCAATACCGGGATGTCAACAATATCATCTCCTGCATAGGCTACATCATCCGGCAAGAGATTGTTTTTGTGCAGGATCTGCCCGAAGATCTCCTTCTTGTTGAGCGCTCCCTGGTAAACTTCAGTTATTTTCAAGTCGCGCGCCCGGTGTTCCACCACCGGGGAAGTTCTCCCGGTAAGAATGGACACGCTGATTCCGTGGCGCTGCACCAGAACCAGTCCGTGCCCGTCGCGAACATTGAAAACCTTCGATTCGCGACCTTCAGAGTCCATGATGATGCCTCCGTCGGTCATCACCCCGTCTATGTCCAGCATCAGCATTTTTATTTTTTTGAGCTTCTCCAGAATTTTGTTATCCATCTTGTTCCTTTTGAATTTCTTTTGGCTCACAATCCACACGCTCTGAGCGGTAAATCCTGATTTGTAATCTGCTAACTTTTTACCACCTCGTCTATCGCCTTGAGTTGTGTCAATAACTTCTCCAGCGAACTCAAATAAACTGAATTTGCCCCGTCGCAAAGCGCCTGCGGGGGGTCTGGGTGCACTTCCATAAATATTCCATCCACACCGGCTGCAACGGCCGCCCGGGCAAGGTAAGGAACCATCTCACGCTGGCCGCCTGATGCCGTACCGGCGCCGCCGGGCAGTTGCACGCTGTGAGTTGCATCGAAAATAACCGGATAGCCCATCTGCCTCATAATGGGCAGGGCGCGCACGTCGAAGACCAGATTATTGTAGCCGAAAGAAGCGCCGCGTTCGGTAATGAGCATATCGTCCATCCCGACTGACTTGATCTTCCCGATGATGTTGGCAACATCCCAGGGGGCCAGAAACTGCCCCTTCTTGACGTTGATTATTTTCGCCTGTCGGGCAACCTCCAGGACAAAATCAGTCTGACGGCACAAAAAGGCGGGTACCTGCATTATGTCGAGCACGGCCGCGGCCTCGTCTATTTCCTCGAAGCGATGCACATCGGAAATAACCGGCACATCCGCCTCTTTTTTTATTTTTTCCAGCATCTTCAATCCACCCGTCAATCCCGGTCCGCGGTACGAATTTATGGAGGTGCGGTTTGCTTTGTCATAAGAGGCTTTGAAGACAAAAGGTATTTTCAGCTTCGCGGTCAGCTCCTTCAAGTACACGGCGATTTGCATGGCTGCCGTTTCGTTTTCCAGCACACAAGGACCGGCGATCAGTATAAAACCTGCCCCGCCCCCTATTGCAAAATCATTGAGTTTAACCTGCTTCATCATAAGCTCCTGTTTTTATTTTTTCTCCTTCATCAACTCAATACGCAGACGGGGGATCCGTGGGGCCACCTTTGTCTGGGGATTGATCTCATAGGCACTCCTGTAGGCTTTCAGGGCCTCCTTATAAAGTCCTTTTTGTTCATAAGCCAGACCTAAATTTGCGTAGATTTCGTCATCTTCCCGGTCATACTTGAGCGCCATTAAATAATTCTCGATGGCCTTGTCCCAGTTTTTAGCGGCGCCATGAGCATATCCCAGACTGAAATATGAGGACGCTTTCCCCGGTTCCAGCTTCACTATCTGCTGATAATATTTTACGGCCTCGGCAAATTGCTTTTTTCTTAAATAATAGCCGGCGATGTAGGCAGATGTTTTTTTGTCCGGCGGCGATATTTTTTTATAGTAATTCACTGCCTCTTTTTCTTTGCCGAGCTGCTCATAGGTATAGGCCAGATTGGCATACAGGGTTTGATCTTTTACGCCCAGTTTTACAGCTTTTTCGTAGCAGCGCGCCGAGTCGGCGTGTTTTTTCAGCTCCCCGTAGGCATAGGCGAGCCTGACGAAAATATCCGGCTTTTGTGGAAATTTTCGCCCCAGCTTTTCCAGATAGCCCGTGGCCTGCCCGTAGTTTTTGCTCTGGAATGTAAGCTCCGCCAGGCGCGTCAGGGCATCGTCATCTGCAGGATTCTTTGTCAATACATACTGATACTCCCTGACGGCATCGGCCGTCATCTTCCTTCTTTCATAAGCCGCGCCGAGATTGAAATGGATAACCGGATCATCAGGCGACAAAGCCAGGGCTTTTTTCAGATACTTCATCTCTTCGTCGCGCCTGCCCAGCCCGGCACTGGCGGTGGCCATGTTCGCGTAGGCGGCCGCGTCGCCGGGACTGTTTTGAATCACTTTCGCGTATGCTTCCAGTGCCTGGCGGTATTTTTTATCCTTGAGATAGACATCTCCCAGACCGCGCCACGCGGCCGCGTCAGCCGGCGCGTTTTGCACAACGTGCAGATACTGCTCAATTGCGGCGTCTTTCCGGCCGGCGCGCTCGTAGGCTCCGGCCAGAAGCAGCCGGAGGCCGTCATTTCCGGGATCCGCCTGCAGCGCCTGCCTGTAATAGTCCACCGCCTTTCCCCAGGTGTTTTTCCGTCCGTAGGCCTGCCCCAGAAGGGCAAAGGCATCGGCGTCATGTTTTCCGTTTTCGAGAAGACCGGACAAAATCTCAACGGCCTGCTGCATGCGACCACTGTGAATGTACGAGCGGGCCAGGTCTTTAATAACGCCACTGTCGCCGGGAGTCAGGCGCAGGATGTCTTCATAGACCGCCGCCGCCTCGGCAGCGCGGTTTTGCTTCAGGTAGAGCCCTGCCAGCACCCGGCGCACACCCGCATCTTCTGTATTTTGCGCTGCCACTTTTTTCAATGATCTGATGCTCTCTTCGGGCGATTTGAACTTTTCTGCAAATCTGAGCCAATCCTGTGGCGTGATGATGACCCGCAGCGGAATCAGGCCGATTCTTTCCTGTTTATAATAGACGGAAATCTTGTAGGCACCCGACGCCTTGCCCTCCATATCCATAGCGTCGCCTTGCATGATACCGCTGACAAAGTCCATACCCTTGAGCACAATGCCCATATGATTGCCCTGGTCGCCGATCCCCTCAACCGTCGCGCCTGTGTATTTTCCCTTCAGATCATCGCTGACGACGGTTTTAATGATAAACTCATCGCGATAGGTTATCTCCAGAGGAACGCCTTCGTCAAAACGCATGTCCTTGCCGTTTTTCTCAATAAGGAGATGATAAAATTGTGGTTTTCCTTTCAGAACGTAATAGGAAAAGGCTCCTTCGACGCGGCGCGCCGCCGACAGGCCGGCAGACAGATCCGCCGGACGAAAATATGCATACAACGCCGCCAGCAAAACAACTGCCGCGACCAGCATGAGGACGACAGGCGTCTTTTTGCCGCCCGCCCTTCGGTCCGGCCGATCTTTTTTATTGTCTGCATAAATCCTGGGCATTGAGTTTTCTAACCCCTCGGATGAAATTTCCTGTGTACTTGCCTGAGACGCTCTTTGGTCACATGGGTGTAAATCTGGGTCGTGGAAATGTCGGCATGACCCAGCATAACCTGTACGGCCCGTAAATCCGCCCCCCCTTCCAGAAGGTGGGAGGCGAATGAATGCCGGAATGTATGCGGATGAACATTTTTTTGCAAGCCCGCTTTTTGCGCGTAACCGCCGATAATTTTCCACAGTCCCTGGCGGGTAAAGGCGCGACCGAAACGGTTGAGAAACAAAACGTCTGTCGTTTTTGATTTCATAAACACAGGCCTGGCTTCTTCAATATAACGGCGGACACAATCGTAGGCCTTTTTACCGACAGGTACAACCCTCTCCTTGCTGCCTTTTCCCATGACCACCAGGAAACCTGCCTGCCAGTTGATGCTGTTCATGGTCAATCCCGCGAGTTCCGAAACACGAAGCCCCGTGGCATAAAGAAGCTCGAGCATCGCCTTGTCGCGCAGGCCGGCCGGAGTCTCGCCGGAAGGCTGCGCAAGGACCAGGTTCATTTCCTCGCGGCTGAGTGTGTCGGGAAGCCGCATCCAGACTTTGGCTCGCTCGATGTCGGCCAGAGGTGATTCGTCCACCACTTTTTCTTCTACGAGATAGTTGTACAATCCCCTCAAAGCGGCAAGCGAGCGGTTCATGGAGTTCGCCGCCAACCCCTCGTCTTTGAGGTGTATGAGAAACTCTATCACGGTTTGCGCGTTGACAAAGCTCACATCCGTCAGGCCTTTTTTCTCCAAAAAAGAAAGATAGCGGTGCAGGTCCCGCCGGTAGGCCTCCAGCGTGTTGTCGGAGGCGCCTTTTTCAATGAGAAGGTAATTGAGATATCTGTCTGACATGGCGCGCATAAGAAGTTTCTACGCAAATACTACTGTTATGTAAAGTTTTTTTGTTGACATCGCCTTACAATTTAGTAGAAGAAAACCATCTCTGTAAAAGCGGAGGAGAGCTATGAAAAAAATTGTCATTGCCGGTGACCACGGCGCGCTTGAATTGAAAGACACGCTCGTCGCTTTCCTGAAAAAAAAATATTTTTCAGTAAACGATCTGGGAACGTTCGGCAGCTCTTCCGTCGATTACCCGGACATGGCTAAAGTCGCCTGCGATGAATTCAACAAGGGTGGCTACAAATTCGGCATATTGCTTTGCGGCACGGGTATCGGCATTTCCATTGCGGCCAACAAAATAAAGGGCATCCGCTGCGCCCTGGTCCATAATCTTTTTACTGCGGAAATGGCCAAAGCACACAATAATGCCAACTTCATCGCCTTCGGCGGCCGTGTCCGGTACGACGTCCCGGTTACGGAAATGATCGAAAAGTTCATCAGCACTTCCTACGAGGCAGGACGCCACGAAGCGCGCATCGCCAAGATAAACGCACTGGAGAATAACTGCTCCTGAGGCCGCCTTCTGATTCCGGCTGCACAATCGGCTCGACACAAACCACGACATTTGCCCCGGCAGATACTTGTCCGGAAAAACCCTTAGCCGGTCATTTCCCGAAGCGCCGTCAGGCCATTTGTGCGATTTCCCTGTAGCGGAAGCAGTCCGTGACATGGTCATTGACCATGCCTGACGCCTGCATAAAGGCGTAACAGATAGTCGAGCCGGTAAATTTAAAACCACGTTTTTTTAAATCACGGCTCATCAGGTCCGACTCCCTGGAGGTCGCGGGAAGCATGGATATATTTTTCCACTTATTTTGCAAAGGCCTGCCGTCAACATAGCGCCACAAAAAAGCGTCAAAGGAGCCGAACTCTTCGCGGATATCGAGCAGTGCTTTGGCATTGACGATCGCCGCTTCTATCTTGAGGCGGTTGCGAACAATACCTGTATCTGCCAGCAGGCGCTCAACATTTTTATTGTCATAGCGGGCGATTCGCCCGAAGTCGAAATTATCGAATGCCCGGCGGTAATTTTCTCTTTTTTTCAAAATAGTGAACCAGCTTAGACCCGCCTGCGCCCCATCGAGGATGAGATGCTCGAACAACAGCCTGTCGTCATGCACGGGGACGCCCCATTCACGGTCGTGATAGGCAACATACAGAGGATCGCTTCCGCACCAGGAGCATCTTTTGCGATCATCACTTCCGGCGTCTGAAACAGTTTTCAATAATTTTTTATTCACAAAGTCGCTCCGCAAAACAAAAAATTTGACGCTGCCGTCGGCCGACCCTACAGGTTTGCGCGCATGATGTAAAGATTCAGATAAGAAAATTCATTTTAACAGAAGCACAAAAAAGGTGCCGGAGCCGCCACAGGGACGGCTCCGGCGGAAAGGGAGTGAGAAGAAAGGGGTTGCTGCTCACTCATCCCAGAATTGCTTTTAAATCCTCATCAGGCGTGGCAATCGGTTTGATTGCGAAATTCTCCACCAGGACATTCAGGACGTTGGGAGTGATAAACGCAGGCAGTGACGGCCCCAGGCGGATGTCCTTGATGCCCAGATAAAGCAGGGTCAGTAAAATAGCCACCGCCTTTTGTTCATACCAGGACAGAATCATCGACAGGGGCAGATCGTTCACGCCGCAGTTGAAAGCATCGGCCAGAGCAACTGCGATCTGGATGGCGGAATAAGCGTCGTTGCACTGTCCGATATCCAGAAGCCTCGGGATGCCGCCGATATCGCCTAATTCCATATCGAAGAAACGGAACTTCCCACAGGCAAGCGTCAGCACTACCGTATCTGGAGGCGCTTTTTCCACAAACTCCGTGTAGTAATTGCGCCCGGGCTTTGCCCCGTCGCAGCCGGCCACCAGGAAGAAATGACGGATCGCTTTGCCCTTGACGGCATCGATCACGGCTCCGGCGACATTCATCACCGCGTTGTGCCCGAAACCTACCATGACGGACTTCCCTTCGACATCTTCCGGAAATCCTGGCATGGAAAGCGCCTTTTCAATCACGGGTGTGAAATCGTGATCTGCAATATGCGTCACGCCGGGCCAGCCGACCAGGCCGCAGGTGAAAATATTGTCTTTATATGAATCGCGCGGTCTTTGAATACAGTTGGTGGTCATCAGGATCGCGCCTGGAAATTCGGCAAACTCTTTCGCCTGATTCTGCCAGGCCGTACCGTAATGACCGTAGAAGTGCGGATATTTTTTCAGTTCGGGGTAGCCGTGTGCAGGCAGCATTTCGCCGTGCGTGTATATGTTGATGCCCTTTCCTTCGGTCTGCTTTAAAAGATCGGATAAATCTTTCAAGTCATGGCCGGACACAAGTATCGCCTTACCCTTTTTGGCGCCCAGTGGGACTTTTGTCGGTACGGGATGGCCGAAGGCGCCTGTGTTGGCCGCGTCCAGAAGCTCCATCGTCCGCAGGTTGATCTCGCCGCACTTGAGTACCATGCCGATCCAGCCTTGCAGATCCAGATTTTCCCTGGCGATCGCCGCCAGCGCTTCATGAACAAAAGCATAAACCGCGTCGTCTTCATGACCCAGAATCTGCGCGTGATCCGCGTAGGCGGCCACGCCTTTAAGACCGAAAAGAACTATGTGCTTGAGAGATTCAATATCCGCGTTTGCCCCGGCAGCCGGTTTGAGAGACGCCGCGTCCGCCTGGGCAATCAGCCCCTCAACCGTCTTTTCCGGGCGGTAAGTCACACAGGCTGGTTTTTCATCAACGGCCGCGCCGGCTTTTATTGCTCTGTCTTTCAGGGCATCGCGAAACGCAACCGCCTTGCCGATCAATTCCACAAAACGCGCAGGATCAAAATCGACATTGGTAAGGGTCGAAAAAAGAGCTTTGACCGTAAAAACATCGACTTCACGGTCGGTAATGCCTGCTTTACGGGCATCCACCGCCACTACCGAAAGCCCCTCCAGAGCGTAAACAAGCAGGTCCTGAAGTGCAGACACTTCGGCATCTTTACCGCACACACCTGCCTTTACGCATGCTTCTCCTTTTGCCGTCTGTTCGCACTGGTAACAAAACATTGCCAAATTTTCCATCAAATGAGTCTCCTTTTCATTTTCGTTCTTTTGACAGCATTGATTAATGTATCTCGGGCAGTTGCGCCTTGACTTAAGTCAAACTTCAGTGCTATTTTTTTTAAAAGGAAATAATTTATGGATATGACATCAATTATCGCGGGGCTTCCTCTTTTTCAAGGCCTCGCGCCCCATCAAAACGCGACACTGGCCGGCATCGCCCAGAGACGATATTATTCCAAAGGACAGATTTTCTTCTCTGAAGGGGACAATGCCGACGGTTTCTACATAATACTTTCCGGCAGAGTAAAAATCTTCAAACTCTCCCCCGACGGGAAAGAACAGATTTTCCACATCCTGGAGGCGCCGGAACCTTTCGGCGAAGCGGCGGTTTTCTCCGGGGAGAACTTTCCTGCGTCCGCCACGGCACTTGTCGAAACACCCGTTCTTTTCTTTCCGGCCGGAAAATTCACAGGCCTCATCCGCCAGGACCCCATCTTGGCTTTATCCATGCTCGGTCTTTTGTCATTGAGGCTGCGCAAACTTACCACACTGGTGGAAAACCTGTCTCTTAAGGAAGTGCCGGCAAGACTGGCAGCCTATCTTCTGTATCAGAGCCGGGACAACGAGCATAAGCCTGTAATCGAGCTGGATGTGTCTAAAAACCAGATGGCCGGCCTTCTGGGCACAATTCCGGAAACACTTTCGCGCATTCTCAAGCGCATGGCAGAGGAAAATCTGATAAAAACAGATGCACGAACGATTACTATTTTGAACCGAAAGCATCTGACCGACCTGGCAGAGGGATTGAGAAAACTGAGCTGATCATCACACACGCCCGACCATTGCCTTTTTATGGATAAAATATGGACGCTCATCCGGACAGAAAAAAAATTCGTCAGGTATTCCGTAACGTGCAAAGGCACCAGCACATCGAAAAACTCATCCGCCAATTCTCCTCAAACAAAAACGATATCCGCCACATGGCACTAGACAGGGCAGACACTTCTTCGTGCCGTCAGGTTCTGGAGCTCGGCTGCGCGTTCGGCGCCTTCACCGAGGCTTTGAAAGGGAGGCTGCACCCTGACGCGTTTATCACCGGTCTGGACATGATTGCCGAATACGAGCCCTTCTTTCTGGAGGCGTGCCGGCGCGCAGGCTACAGGGGCACCTTTTCCGCAGCAGGCGTGGAAGCCATAAAAAAGTATCCGCCCGCTTCTTTCGACCTCATTGTCTGCAGCTATGCCCTGTATTTTTTTGTCGAGATGATCCCGTATATCTGCCGCATTTTGAAAAAAAACGGTATGTTCATCACCATTACCCACGACGAATGCAATATGCAGGAGCTGATTCACATCACCCGCGCCGTACTTAAGGAAAACCACCTGCTCGATAATGACCGCCTTTTGCCGGTCGAAGTAATTATAGGTCAATTTTCAGCAAATAACGCAGAGGATCTGCTTGCGCCCTATTTCGGCGGTGTACGCCGGTTTGACTTTCAAAACACGCTTGTTTTTCAGCCGTGGGATATCTTTTTCTTCGTGGACTATTACCAGTTCAAAAGCCCACTGTTTCTCACAGGAACGGGGGCGCATAAAGAGGAGCTCGTACGCCAGATGCTCGCCAGGGTCCAGGATATGGGGGTGGGACGCAAAGAGATCTCCATGTGTAAGGACGACGCGATTTTTATCTGTGACAACCCCCTGCACCGAAAGGATATACGATGAAAAAAAAGCGCAATTTCTGTCCCCATTGCGGAGGTCGGATCACCAAGGAAGAAGAGGATCATGTGGCAAGAGACTGCTGTTCGAGCTGTCACAGCTTTTTTTATGACAACCCTCTGCCGGTTGTTTCAGCGATCGTCGATGACAACAGGCAAATCCTCCTGGTGAAACGCGACCGCCCGCCCTCCAAGGGACGATGGTGCCTGCCTACCGGCTTTGCCGAAGCGGGCGAGAGCATCGAAGAGGCGGTACTGCGTGAATTGCGTGAAGAAACGGGCATAAAGGGAAAAATCAGCCGCCTTCTGGACGTCGATTCCTACAAAAGCCGCTTTTACGGTGATCTCCTTTTCCTTACCTTTATCGTGGAAAAAAGAACCGGCAAACCGGTGGCGGGAGATGACAGTGCTCAGGCGCGTTTCTTTCCGATTAATAAAATTCCGGCCCTGGCCTTCAGATCCAACAGGCGGGCGCTCGACAGATATATAAAGATCAAGAAAGACTACTGGGCGGTTGTTGATGCCCTCGACGCCCAGGACGGGAAAAAAGCTTCCGCCCGGAGCACCGGCAGCCCCATGACGCAGCGCGTGATGAACGTGATCATGAGAAACAGGGAAAAAATGATTCAGCAGTGGATCGAGGATATCACCACCAATCCCTCCACACCGGAATATCACGTATATGAAAACAAGGTGCTTTATAAGATATGCGAAAAAGTCATTTCACAAATAACGCTCTGGCTCGGTCAGGCTTTCAGCATTGACCGCATCCGTACTTTCTACACGAGACTCGGCGCGGAAAGAAAGAAATCCGGCGTTACAATAAGCGGCGTCTTGAGCGGACTTAGCCTGATCCGCAAACATATCTGGGGTGTCGCCCTGGCCGAAGGAGCGCTCCAGAAAAATCTCGACTTGTACATGACCTTTGAGCTGCAAAGACGCATGACCATTTTCTTTGATCTGGCCACTTTCCATATGACACGCGGTTATGAAGGAAATTCAAATATTGAGCGGGAAAAATCCACACCGCCGGAGAAGCCTCATGGCTCCCGCCGGCGGCGCGTTGGAAAGGAGGGAGTTAAAAATCCTTAAAGTCGTCATCATCGAAAGGAATGACCTGCTCCGGCCGCCCGACTTTGCCTGACGCAGGCGGCGCGGCCAGCGCTTTCTTTTTCTGACTTTTTACAGCGGCAGAGGGCTTTGCGGCAGGCCCGGTTATTTTCCCGGTCACCTTTTTAATCATTTTCCCGCTGGAAATGGCGGGGGCCTGGGAAGAAAAGGAGACGCGGGAGGTAGCGATACTGAGCCTGGTGCCGACCATGCCGGCCAGCTCACCCAATCTTTTTTCCATTGTACTCACTTCGGAATTCATTGATTCTGCGGCGGCGGCGGAAGATTCCGCGCTGTGCGCCGTCTGCTGCACAACCTTGTCCATCTCTGCGATGGCCCGGTTGATCTGCGCGATGCCGTGAGCCTGTTCCTGAGAGGCGGTGGCGATTTCATCGACCAGCTGGCTTATTTTAGCCGATGAAGCGATATTGTCCTTAAAAGCCTCCTGTGTATAACCGGTAAGTTCATTGCCGTTTTTAACTGCTTTCATTGTGTTTTCAATCAGTTCACTGGTGTTTTTAGCCGCCTCCGCCGAGCGCATGGCCAGGTTACGCACCTCATCTGCCACCACGGCGAAGCCTGCCCCTGCCTCACCGGCCCTTGCCGCTTCCACCGCGGCGTTTAGCGCCAGCAGGTTGGTCTGGAAGGCGATCTCGTCGATCGTTTTGATAATTTTCCCCGTTTCCTCCGATGATTTGGTAATTTCCGCGATGGCCTTGGCCATATCGTCCATGTGACGGTTCACTTTTTCGACAATCTGGCTTGCCTCGTGCATCATCGCCCTGGCCTGGGTAGCATTGTCCGCATTTTGTTTGGTCATGGCCGAAAGCTCCTCAAGTGAGGAGGAGGTTTCTTCCAGTGAGGAAGCCTGGGAACCGGCCCCTTCCGCAAGCCGGCGCGCCGAAGAAAACACCTGGGCGGAGCCTGCCGACACATTTTGTATAATATCCACGGCTCCTTTCACGGAATCAACAACCGGCGCCACAATTTTACGGGAAAAATGGAACCCCATACCCACAATAAACGCGATGAACAGGACCATAAAGAACCCGGTAACCCGCATGTATCGGTTGACCATGGCGATATTTTCGCTGTCCACATTGTAAAGCTGATAAATGGCCATTAACCCCAGCACCAGGATCATCGCCGCCTGCCCCAAAATGGCCACCCTGAGTTTTAATGCAATTGCACCTTGTCCCATAATAAGTCTCCTTGTCCGCAATTATGAACTACAATTCTTTTTATTTCAGGGCGATAATATCGTCCGCGTTCATGACACGGTCGATGTCGAGCAGAATTTTGATCTTACCGCCTGTTTTGGCCATTCCCAGTATGTAGTCCGTATTGAGGCTGGTTCCGAAATTGGGAGTCTCTTCTATATCCGCCCCCTTTATGTTCAACACCTCGGAAACTGAATCCACAAGGATGCCAATCAGTATATTGCCGTTTTCCTTGGCGATTTCTATGACGATAATACAGGTCCTCTCCGTGTATTCCATGTCCGGCAGACCAAACTTCAACCTCAAATCAATGACCGGAATGACTTTGCCCCTGAGATTGATCACTCCCTTGATATGGGGCGGTGTCTGAGGCACGGTTGTAATGGCGATCATGCCGATTATTTCTTTGACTTTCAGAATCCCGATGCCGTATTCCTCGTCCGCCAGTGTGAAAGTTAAATACTTTCCTTCTGTGGTGTTTGCGCTGCCCCCCCGCAATTCAGTTGCTGCGGCTGTATCCATAGCCCGACCTCCCGTTTTGGTGAAAAAATTTTAAGGTAAAGAAGCCTTTACTAGTCTTATAACGGCAAATTTCAGAAATACTTGAGCATCATCATTACAATATTTGTTTCTTACTCTTTCTTCGTATAACCATGAATAAATACAAGTGCTTAAAATATCCAGCGACAGCCCGCCCAGTAAACACGCAAAAGACCCCAAACCTCCCCCCATGCGCTCAAAAGGGTGGCCGGCCGCATGCAAGCAGTTTTTCCACAGCACAGTTCGGGCCGTCATCTTCAACACTCGCTTTCCATGCCTGTTTAATGCTATTGACATCAAATCATCTGCCGTGATAGACATGGAACGACTTGATCAGACACTGATGGTAATTTTATATTTTCACTGTCAGTTTTAGCCATTTTACAAAATTAACAAGGAGCTGCCTTTGAAACTTTCCGAAGTAAAAGATATCCTGGATGCGGAAGTTATAGTGGGAGAAGAATGTCTTGACCTGGAGGTAAAAACCGCCTTCGGCGCCGACCTGATGAGTGATGTGCTCGCTTACGCCAAAGCCGGCAGTATGCTTTTGACCGGCCTGACCAACACTCAGGTGGTACGCACCGCCAACGTTCTGGACATAGCCGCAATTATTCTGGTACGCGGCAAAAAGCCCTCGCAGGAAACGGTCAGTCTCGCCCAGGAACTGAAAATCCCCATTCTGACCACTAAATACATATTATTTGAGACGGCGGGCCGCCTGTATCTGAAAGGTATTGTCGGCTGCCTGCCTAAAGTTGAAAGCACCAGTGGAAGAAACTAACCGAAACATCTATTCAGGACAATTTGATATAGAGGGCGGAAATTTCAATGCCGCCGGCACTGTATCGACCAGCATCAAGTCCATTTTAAAAAAACTAAACATCCCGGGTGAAATCGTTCGCAAAGCCGCCATTGTCTCCTATGAAGCGGAAATCAATGTCGTATCCTATGCGAAAAAAGCCGTGGTCAGACTGACGGTTGCCCCGAAAAAGGTGCACATTGAAGTCGATGATACGGGTCCGGGCATCCCGAATATCGAACTGGCCATGCAGGAGGGCTACTCGACCGCCGATCAGCGGATACGGGAAATGGGCTTCGGCGCCGGCATGGGATTGAGCAATATCAAAAATTATTCTGATGAATTTCACATTGAATCTGAAGTCGGCAAGGGAACACGCCTGCAGATGACGATTCAAACGCCATAACTTGTTGCAAAGGGTTTGATTATGAAAACCGAAAAGATCGTTCAGGAACTGGGGCTGGATGTCAAATGCGGCGGGGATTATCTGGACAAGAAGGTGACCGGGGGATACACAGGCGATCTGCTCAGCGATGTCATGGGAAATTCCAAAGAGGGGTATATCTGGATTACACGCCAGGTGCATCAGAATATTGTCGCCGTCGCCTCGCTCAAGGAGCTTGCCGGTATAATACTGATCAACTCGAGTGAACCGACTCGCGAGACGTTGGAAAAAGCCGAAGCCGAAGGGATTCCCATTATGGTTTCCAATCTGCCCGCCTTTGAAATATCAGGTAAAATTTACAATCTTCTGATGTCCGAAATCTGATATTGACAAGCTTTTTACGGGTGGTCAAAGACGACAACCGGTTCATTATCAAACCACCGGTGGGGCGGACTGATGCTGAATCCTTATAACTGCGATCTTCATATCCACACCTGCCTGTCGCCGTGCGCCGAGCTGGACATGCACCCGCAGACTATCGTACAAAAAGCACTGGAAAAAAAAATCGACATGATCGCTGTAAGCGACCACAATGCTTCGGCCAACGCACGCTTCGTCATGGCGGCGGCGGCCGGCAAACCGTTGGAAGTCATTCCCGCAATGGAGATCACCACCAGCGAAGAAGTTCATCTGCTGGCTTTGTTCAGAAGGCTCCTCGATCTTGAGCAAATGCAGGTGATTATTGACGAACACCTCTTTGGCGAAAATGACGAAGAACGTTTCGGCCTTCAGGCCATCGTCAACGAGCTGGGAGAAGTGGAAGGGTTTAACAACCAATTGCTCATCGGCGCAACCGATCTGCCTATTGATGATGTTATCGCTGAGATTCACCGCCTCGACGGCCTGGCCATTGCCGCTCATATCGACCGGGAAAGTTTCAGTGTATTGAGCCAGCTGGGGTTCATCGACGACGGCTGGAGGCTTGACGCACTGGAAATCTCGAAAAGAACAGGCCTTAAACGCGGTCGCACGCAATATCCACAATTGCAACACTATCCCTTTATCACCTCTTCCGACGCTCATTTCGTTGACGACATCGGCACTTCGATGACCAGAATAATGATGGAAACACCGGGCTTTGACGAATTAAAAATGGCTTTGAGCGGACAAAACGGCCGCCTCGTTGTGGAGTGAGGATGCTGACACTTGCCGATCATATTCTGGACATCACGGAAAACTCCGTCCGCGCAGACGCCAGTCTGATTGAAATCAGTATCGATGAAGATACCGGAAAAGATCTTCTCAAAGTGGAAATCAGAGATAACGGCAGCGGCATGAGCCCGGAAATGGTCAAAAAAGTGCTGGATCCGTTCTATACTACCAAAACCGTGCGACGAGTCGGCCTGGGACTTCCCCTTTTAAAAGATGCGGCCGAACGGTCGGGAGGGGGTTTTCACCTGGAATCATACGAAAATTCTGGGACAACGGTGAAAGCGACCTTCGGTTTGCGTCATCTGGATCGCCAGCCTATGGGTGCTATAATTAACATAATGATAATTCTCATTATTTCTAATTCAGATGTTGATTTTTTTTACAAACACAGGCATAATGACCGCCGGTTTGAAATGGATACACGCGAAATTCGCAATGAAATTGAGGACGTGCCCATCAATCATCCCGAAATCATCAAATACATAAGGGGCATCATGACCCAGGGTCTCGTCGAGATTCAATCTGAGGCATGATACTTCCCGCCGAATTTAGGAGGAATACAAATGAAAGCCGAAGACAGGGAACTTTTGCAGGAGTTCACACCCGAACAGGTGGCCAAGCTCGACAGTATCATTGAAAAGCACAAAGGACAGGCGGGGGGACTAATCCCTGTGCTGGAAGAAGCACAGGTTTGTCTGGAATATCTGCCCTTGTCCGTGCAGAAACGCATCGCCGCCGGTTTGAATCTGCCTTTAAGTCGTATCTACGGCGTGGTCACATTTTATTCTTTTTTCACCATGACACCGCGTGGAAAATACACGATTCGCGTCTGCCTGGGCACCGCCTGCTATGTACGCGGCGGTAAAGAATTGACGGATGCGCTGGAAAAACAGTTCGGCATCAAAGACGGGGAGACGACGGCAGACCGTTTGTTTACGCTTGAATCCGTCCGCTGCCTCGGTGCATGCGGTCTGGGTCCGGTTGTTGTCGTAAACGAGGATGTGCACGGCCGCGTCAAGCCGGCCAAGATCAAGGATGTTTTAAGTCAGTATAATTAACCTTTCAAAATATAACGGAGGATACACCCATGGCAAAATTAACGATCGATGATTTAAAAAAAATCAAAGAAAAAGTGCATAAAGAAATGGCCTTGCGCGACGGGGACCGCCGTGTCAAAGTCACCGTTCATATGGGAACCTGCGGCATCGCTTCCGGCGCCAAAGAAGTAATGGATTCACTGCTGGAAGAAATCGAATCCGCAAAAGTAAACGATGTAATCGTTACAACATCGGGGTGTATGGGCCTTTGCAGTCGCGAACCTCTGGTCACTGTTGAAGTGGTCAACCAGGAGCCCATCAAATACGAATATGTAAATCCGAACAAAATGAGACAGATATTCAAAAGGCACATTCTGGCCGGCGAGGTGCAGACACCTTTCGTGCTGGCCAAGGGCGCAGAGATCGTTAAATAAAATATGACCGGTCGCGCGTCAGAGACGCTGACGCGCATGGATCGTTAAGGAGGATATGGTATCAATGAAAATATTTCGTTCTCACTTGCTGTTGTGCGGCGGCACCGGCTGTCACGCATCCGGCAGTCCCGGTGTAAAAAGCGCCCTTCTGGAAGAAATCGTTAAAAGAAAGCTGGCGGATGAAGTGAAGGTCGTGGAAACAGGCTGCAACGGTTTTTGCGCACTTGGCCCCATCATGGTGGTTTATCCGGAAGGCGTTATTTACATCAGTCTGAAGCCCGAGGACATGCCTGAACTGGTGGAAGAACATCTCGTCAAAGGACGCGTGGTCGAAAAATTACTTTATCGCGAACCGGGTACGGATAAAACCATCCCCACAATGCAGGACATTCCCTTCTTCGCCCATCAGGAGTTGAGGGCACTCAAAAACCGCGGTTTGATCGACCCGGAAAAAATTGAAGAATACATCGCCCGCGACGGTTATCAGGGCATGGCCAAGGCGCTCACCGAAATGACGCCGGAGCAGGTTGTCCAGGAAATACTCGACTCCGGGCTGCGCGGCCGCGGCGGAGCGGGATTTCCGACCGGCCTGAAATGGAAATTCGCCGCCCAGTCCAAAGGTGATGTTAAATATGTGCTGTGCAACGCTGACGAAGGCGACCCGGGTGCATTCATGGACCGCTCCATACTGGAGGCGGACCCTCACTCCGTTTTGGAAGGCATGGTCATCGCCGCCAAGGCCATCGGCTCCAGCCACGGCTACATATACTGTCGCGCTGAATACCCGCTGGCCATTAATCGTTTGAATATCGCCATCACCCAGGCCAAAGAAGCAGGCCTTCTGGGCAATGACATTTTAGGCACAGGCTTCAATTTCGACCTGGAAATCTATCAGGGCGCCGGCGCCTTCGTCTGCGGCGAGGAAACAGCGCTGATGACCTCGATTGAAGGCAAGCGCGGCATGCCCCGGCCCCGTCCGCCCTTCCCCGCTGTAGCCGGCCTGTGGCAGAAGCCCAGCGTCCTCAATAACGTGGAGACACTGGCCAACGTCGGGCAGATCATCCAGCGCGGCGCCAAATGGCACGCGGCCGTCGGCACAGAGAAGAGCAAAGGCACAAAGGTTTTCGCCCTCACCGGCGACGTCAACAACGTCGGCCTGGTCGAAGTTCCCATGGGCACCACACTGGGCACGATCGTTTACGACATCGGCGGCGGAATCCCCAATGGCAAAAAATTCAAAGCCGCGCAGTTGGGCGGCCCCTCCGGCGGCTGCATCCCGGTGCAGCATCTGAACGCTTCGGTTGATTACGAAAAAGTAGCGGAACTCGGCGCTATCATGGGCTCCGGCGGACTCATCGTCATGAATGAGGACAAGTGCGCCGTCGATATGGCACGATTCTTCATGGATTTCTGTCAGGATGAATCCTGCGGCAAGTGCACCCCCTGCCGTGAAGGCACAAAGCGCATGCTCGATATACTGACGGACATCACCAAAGGAAAAGGCAAACCGGGCGACATCGAACTTCTGGAAGAAATGGCCGAAGTCATCAAAAACGCGGCCCTGTGCGGTCTGGGGCAGACAGCTCCCAATCCCGTCTTGAGCACCATCCGCTATTTCCGTAAGGAATACGAAGATCATATTTTTGAACACCGCTGCCGTGCGACCGTCTGCTCGGCCATGTTCAAATCACCGTGCCAGCACACCTGCCCGATCGAAATGGACATCCCCTCCTACATCGCGCTGGTGCGTGAAGGCAGGTTTGAAGACGCATACAAGATTTTGCTTCAGACCAATCCCTTCCCGTCCGTCTGCGGCCGCGTCTGCGACCACAAATGCCAGGACAAGTGCCGCCGCGCCAACATGGACGAACCGCTGGCCATTAAATTCCTGAAACGCTTCATCACCGACAATGCGCCGCGTCCGAAAACGGAGCCGGTTCCTGTTACGCGCAAGGAGAGAATCGCCGTCGTCGGCGGCGGCCCGGCCGGCCTGACCGCCGCGCGCGATCTGGCGCTTCGCGGCTACAAAGTGACGGTGTTTGAAGAGCTCAACAAAGCAGGCGGCATGCTCTACTGGGGCATTCCCTCCTACCGCCTGCCGCGCAACATTCTGCAGGGAGAAATAGACGACATCACCTCGCTGGGTGTGGAAATCCGTCTCAACACGCGCGTGGGCCGCGACATTACCTTCGAGCAGTTGGAAAAGGATTTTGATTACTATTACTTGGCCACCGGCGCCCACAAGAGCACGAAGATGGGAGTTCCCGGCGAAGACCTGGGCAATGTTTTCGGAGGTGTCGAATTCCTGCGCGACTTCAACAATAACGAAGATAAATGGATCAAAGGCGAAAAGTCGCTGGGCAAGAAAGTTGCGGTCATCGGCGGCGGCAATTCCGCCATCGACGCGGCCCGTGTGGCGCTGCGCCTCGGGGCGGAAGTCACCATCCTCTATCGCCGCTTGAGGGCCGATATGCCGGCAGCCGAAGAGGAAATCAAGGCGGCCGAAGATGAAGGCATCAAAATAGAATATCTGGTGGCCCCTCTGAAAATCGAAGGCGCGAAAGGAAAGGTTCAGTCCATCACCTGCCAGCGCATGCAGCTGGGCGATTTCGACTCCAGCGGCCGCAGAAGACCTGTGCCGGTTGACGGTGCGGAATTTACCCTCAATTTGGATGCCGTCATCGCGGCCATCGGCCAGGTGCCCGATATGAGCTTCATCGACAAGAAAATCGGTGTCGAAATCAACAAGTGGGATTGCTACACAGTCAATAAAGGCTACAAGTCCCGTACCACCAATCCCAGATATTTTGCCGGTGGTGACGCCGAAACAGGTCCTGACACGGTTATTGCGGCCATCGCCGCCGGCCATCAGGCGGCCGATGATATCGACGCGGCCATCCGCGAGGCCAACGGCGAACCCGCTTATGAGAAGCCTCCCATCGAAGACATCTATGTGCCGCTGGTCATTGATGATGAAACGACGGAAACGCCGCAGGTGGCGATGCCCGAATTACATCATGACGCACGCAGGGCAAATTTCGCGGAAGTTGAGCTGGGATTTTCCCGTGAGGACGCCATCAAAGAGGCATGCCGCTGCCTGCGGTGCGACGCCTCTGTTTGATCGGCACAGCAATATACACCGGTTCCATTAAAACGGGCGGCGCTCAAGCGCCGCCCGTTTTAATTTAAACTGTTTCCATCCCCGCCAGCGCATCCGCCGATAACAAACAAGCCGTGCTGACAAACGCCTTGGGTTCAGTTTATCGTTCAGTTTCAGTTTTTTAAAGAATGCTTTTGTTTGCGCCCGCCCTTGTCCTGCGACGCTTAGGGGAAAACACAAAGGCGAGTGCAAAAAGAATCGTCGCGGCCAAAACTACAGCCGCTCCGGAAGGTATGTCAAACACATAGGATGCGGTCAGGCCGGCCAGGCACGCCAGCATGCCCGTCGCCGCTGATATCCAGAAAAAAGTTTTCAGATTGTAAGTCAGCTGCATGGCCACGGCGCCGGGCTGCACCAGCAGGGCGAAAATCAAAAGCCCGCCTACGGTGGCGAGGTTAGAGGAAATCACCGCACCGGTAAAAAAAAGCAGGGTATAGTAAATCGCGCGCTCAGGCACGCCGCTTGCGGCGGCAAGACGGCGATTGAAGAGGACCGCCCGGATTTCCTTGAAAAACAGGACGATAAAGACTGTTAAAGCAATTGTGACAACAGCCAGTACAGCAAGATCGGCATTGGAAAGAGTCAGAAGACTCCCCCACATCAGACTCAGCGCTGAGGCTTTGCTCCGTGTGAGAATTCCCATTCCTAAAAACGCAACCCCCATCAGAAAGGAAAACATGATACCGAGAATGTTTTCGGGCGCCATGTCCGCCCGATCGGAAAGAGGCCCCAAAACAGCCGCCGCCAGCAGGCACAGTATGAACCCGCTTAAAAAGGGGTTGAAACCCATCAGCATCCCCAGCACCGCGCCGGCAAATGCCGCGTGCGACATGGAAACGCCGATCAGCGGCATTCTCATCAGCACGACAAAAACGGACAGAAGGGCCGAGCCTGCTCCGCACAGTATGCAGGCGGCAAGCGCGCGCTGTATGGGCGGGCAGCTTAGTATTTCCAGGATGGACTCAACCATAAGAAACAAACCGCCTCCCGTTGCGCTCAAATGTTTCCAGCCGATATTCAAACAGGCGGCTCAATACATCCCCTGTAAGAGCCAAAGCGGCCTCGCCGTCAAAGAACTTTCGCCCGTCTTTGAGCAAGACGGCGCGGCGCAGGCGTGCGGGAAGCATGTTGAAGTCATGAGTGACAAACAAAATCGTCAGGGCGCGACTTTCGGAAATTTCATCGATCAGATTCAGGACTTCTTTCTGGACGGCAATATCCAGATTGGCGGTCGGTTCATCGAGCAGCAGCAGGTCTGGCTGTTGGACAATCGCACGTGCCAGCAGCACTTTTTGTCTTTCTCCGCCGGAGAGATGTCCGAAAGGACGCCCGGCCAGATGGGCGACACGCATCATCTCCATCAGACGCAGGGCCTCCATCTGCTCGTGTTTACCCGGCTTGTTAAAAAGCCCTGTCCTGCCGACAGAGCCGGTCATCACCGCCTGGCCGGCAAGAATCGGAAATCCCGGATCGATTTGCGCCAGTTGCGGCACATAGCCGATGCTGAGCCGCGCGGCGCGTGAGCGGCGCCATGTTTGCCCTTTCCCGAAAAGACGAAGCCCGCCTGAAAATTTTTCAAAACCGGCGATGACGTTTAAAAGAGTGGTCTTCCCCGCTCCGTTGGGGCCGATAACCCCCACAAATTCGTTTTTCTCAATCCGCAGATTTATACCGGACAGCAGAAAGTTTCCGCTCTTGCGTACCGATACGTCTTCTAAAATCAGGGCATGTTCTGTCATTTGCACCCCAGGGCGTTAAGCACCGCTTCAACATTATTTCGCAAAGCGGCCGGATAACCTTCTTCCGACGGATAATTGGTAAGGACAATATGCGGCCTGCCCAGCGCTTCGGCAATTCTTATTCCCGCCTCCGGGCCGGACTGGAGATTGTCCACCACCGCCACAACGCGCTCCGCCTTGCCTGTTTTCACTAACCGGGCCGCATCTCTGGCCGACAGAGCTTCCGGCCGTCCGTAAACCCCGGCAACACGAAAACCCATCCATGTCAGAAGTTCTTTTTGCATGGAAGAGGCCAAAACGGGCAGGCCCTCAATGCCGGCTTTTTGCATCCTTTCCTTGAGCTTTTGCGCCTCTTCGCGAACAAGACGGGTCACCGCCTGCCTCCTGTGTTCGATTTCCTGTCCGTGTTCGGGAAAATGTCCGGCCAGTCCCTGCGCCAGACGTTCAACACCCAAAAGATAAGAATCGGGCGCCATCCAGTTACGTCCTTCACTGTCAATGAGCAATCTGCGGGCTCCCGGCTTGCCCATGAGGGTCATGCTGCGCGAATAAATGACCAGGCCGGCTTTCTGAATTTTCTCTATGTCAGAAAATTTTATGTCGTAATGGCCGGGACACTGGCCGGGAGGGAAAATCGCCTCGACTCTGTAGCGCGCGTCGGGAAGAAGAGCACGGGCCATATCGGCTAACAGCTCATCGGATGTGATCACCGTACAACGCTCATCGGGCGGCCCGGCGCATGCCTGGTCCGTGACAACCATGGAAAAGACCGTTGTCCAAAAAATGAAAAAAAATGTGAAGAATGCTTTTGTTTTCATCAGAACAGCCGTCGGCAGCGTGCCTCTGCGCTTATAAGCTCTCACTCGGCGCGTCACCGTGTTTAAATTTCAACGTCAGGCCCGCAAATACCGTGACACCGGGCATGGAGTAACCCTTATCATATTCATAATGACGGTTGAAAATATTATTGACCGCCACATAGATTTCCGATCCCTGCAGCGACAGTTTTTTACAGTCGAACGTATAACCGAGCCGGCCGTTGACCAGCACGAAATCTTTCAGCCTGTTGTCGTCGGTAAGCATGGCGAAATTGAAATTTCCGCTTCTTGTGCTGGTGGCGGCATAGACCTCCTGCAAATACTGGGCGTCCAGTCTGAATTTGATACGCTCCAGAAACAGCCAGCTGAAACCCGCCTGAGCCTGAAAGCCCGGCGTGTAGGGCATATGGTCCTGCTCAACGCCGTCGCTGCCTGTGGCTCTGGCCCTGATCCAGGTGGCCCCGGCAAATAATTCCATATCTTTCAGGGGCATAAAAGTTCCGCTGACCTCCACGCCTCTGATCTTGTAGCGGCCGATTGCGTCGTTAAATGAAACAGGTACCGGGCCGAACATATAGGCCTGGAATCTGTCTTTTCCTTTGTCCTGGAAATAAGTCAGGTTCACAGCCCCCTTTTGCGGCCAGGTATGTGACAGGCTCGCTTCATAATGATCCACGACTTCCGGTGTAATATTTTGCCAGTAAGCGGCGGCATTGGCCAGGGGCACATCCGTACGGACCATATTCATCAACACAACGGGTAACGGGTAGTTTACGCCGCGCGCGTAGTTGATATTTATATCCGTGTGCGCGTAGCCCGTTACAAGGCCCGCCTGATACGACGAGGCTGATTTAAACTCATTGTGCCTCAGATATCTGTAACCAGTGGAAGCAATGGCGTGAAGTCCGTCAGAGCTGCCAAAGAAGTGACTAACCGCCGCATAAGGGGAGAAAAGTACGGTCACGGGGAAATTCCAGGCACGCTCGGCGCGTCCGCCGTTGATTCCCGGTACGGCCAGTCCGGTGTAAGTCCGCTGACGGTTTTTCAATTCCGAAAAGTCCAGGTCCGCCCCGACAACAACTTCACCACCAGGCCGGAAAAAGAATCTTTCTTTCGCCCTCACACCGTACAGGACAATCTTCTGCCGCGACCATAGGCCGCCGCTTTCCTCTCCGTAGCGCACGCCTTTGTTGAGCTCCTGCAGCAGATCAAAATCAGTGTCATTCAAATAAGCCTTGATGTAACCGCTTGCCTTGTCATAGCGATTGTTCAAAGAAAGCGTGGTAAGAAATGTCCTCGTGTCGAAGCGCTCGGCCATGGGCCAGTTTACACGGTTGTGCGCGGCCGGCATTGTTTCCGGCATGGGGGCCACGGTCTGGCTGTCCACATAATTGGCCAGAAAACGCACATTCCAGCTTCGCGCAAGGTCATATCCCGCGTTCAGATAATAGCTGTGCTGCTGGGCGCGCGAATGGTCGCGATGACCAGCGGTGGAACCCCAGCTCTGGACGGCATAGACATCATAAGGCCCCTTTTTCATGCCTGCCGCAAGGCTCTGGCCAAAGGTGTGAAAACTGCCGCCGCCGGCATCGACAATCACCTCACTGCCCGCTTTGTCCATATATCTGGGTTTGACGTTTACCGAAGCGTAGCCGCTGCCGAACTCGGACGGCTGAGGGCTTTTAAATATTTCAATGGAGCCGATTGTGGAAAGGGCGATGCCGTCCCCCATCACCTGCCCGAAAAGAGCGCCGAAACGAGGCACATCATCATATAAAATGGCGAAGTCGGATCCGGGATGGCTTGCTCCCCTGCCGCGGATATACATGCTGTGGCTCGACTGTCCACCCATCAGGTTTTTGCTTTGAAACATCACGCCCGGCACATTGCGCAGCGCCGAGAGAAAGTCCGGACTGCTTTGTTCTTTAATCTGCTCTTCGGTAACGACGTTATACTGCGTGGCGTAGCGTGTGGTAACCGGCGTTACCGGATTATGCAGCCGGCTGGTTGTCACGACAATTTCCTGAAGGCGCGCGACATCGTCATCCGTCGCCCGGTTGATGGTCCCGCCGGCAGTTTTTTGCTGCGGCTTTTCTTTTAAAGCCGGTGCATCGCTGTTTTCCGCAAACAGTGGATAAGGCAGGACAAGCAATAACAGCAGTAAAATCAGACAGCGCTTCCTACGCATTTCCAACACCTTTCCCAGTGTTTTATTTCATGGTCTGCCCTAACCTACCGAAACAGACCGTCAATGATTATTTTAATCACTGTCCGGGGTGGTCACACAGACATTATCAGATTATGATTTCTTGTCCTTCTTGCTATTGCAGGCGGAACCTTATCGGCAGGAGCGCCCGCGTGGCCACTTTGATTCCGTCGCGGACGCCCGGTGCGTAAGTTGATTTTTTCACCGCCTCTATCGATGCTTCCGTAAATCCGTATCCGGCGGACTCGACCACTTCGACATTCAACAGCTTTCCGTTGGCGTCAATCAGAAGCTTAAGTACAACCCTGCCTTCCATCCCCAGTCTGCGCGCCTGCACCGGATAGGCGGGCATTTCCTGATACAGGAAAAAAGGAGCGCCTGCTTCGCCGAATCTCGCCTCGCCGACAAAGGCCGAAATCTGTCCCCCGAAGCCGTCTCCGCCTGATGCTACCTGCCGGCGCGTCTGTGTCTGTGGGGCTTGTGCCGGAATCACTGTCGAGCCTGCATCTGCCGGAGCTTCCCCGGACTCATTGCCGTCAACATAAATAGCGGGTGGCATATCGACTTCCACGGCAGGGGACATTTTCTCTCCGGCAATGCTCTTTTCCGGCTCCTGAAAGACCGTGTGCTTTATTATTTTTTTGATGGGTGAAGAATTCAACTGGGTGCGCATCGCCTCCCCGGACACGGCCTGCCGGACTCCCTCTGACGACGCGAAAGCAGGCAGAAGGGAAACAAAAATCATTTCCTTTTCCAGCGCGCCTTTTACCGGGGAAGAAATTAACAGGGCAAAAATGATCAGCCCGTGGAAGATAACGGAGAAAACGACAGCCCGGCGGCGAATGTAAAAAAAACCCGTCTGGTTTTGCTTCATACTTATGCCTTACAAATTGTGCGTACCGGTTTTCGTCATTTAATGATTGATTTAATTGAATGAGGTTTTTGAAGCCGCCCGCCCTGCCGGCCCGCCACAGGGCGGCCCGAATATATAAAAAGCACAAAGGGCATGTCAAGTTTTTTCACGCAGACAAACAGCATCGCATGCCACAAGGCAAGGGCGGCAAGGCGCAGAACAGAAGGTTGGGTAAATCGGAGCTTTGTAGAGTCAGTGCCTGATCAATAGTGAACCGAAACATAGGAGACGGTTTCATCCGGCATTCACCGGACTAAGGAATCGTTTCTGCCAATGGGCAAAACATCCGCAGATAATGAGAATGAAGCAAAAATCAGAGCTCAGTAGTCAGATTTCGGGGGTGCCGCCCGCCTTTTGCCTTCAACCTTTCGCCTTTATCCTTAAATCTTTGCCCGGCCAGCCGGACACGCTGAAACGTTCTTTTCTACAGTGATCCCAGGGCGATGAGCTCTTTTATGTTGATGTGCCTCGACTCATCCACTGTCAGACCTTCTTCAATCAGCTCAAGCACACGGCCTTTCTCCTCCGGAAATTTATACCCTTCGTAATCCAGGGAAAAAAGCAGGCCTCCCTGGCGGTTGGTCCAGGAATTCATGTTATGGTCAAAGCACACCCGCGAGGTGACGTTCAGGTTTTCAATCATCACCTGAAGCTCCTGCAGCCGTTCGTGCGGTGACGAAATGTGCAGACGCCCTTCTTCGTATTCACTGAATATTTCCGTTCCCTGACGTGGGACAAACGGGCGCGACCTTATATAATGGGGATTGATTTCGCTCAGGACACGCGCTGTGTTTTCCGCATGCTGATGCCACCTTTCACGGCCGCCCAGGTCCGGCATCCAGTATTCGGAAAGCTGAAATCCCGCGGCCATCGCTTTTTTACCGCCCTCGATCTGCTCAGCGCTGGTCACCCCTTTGCGCACCAGTTTCAATATTTCGTCGTCGCCCGACTCCAGGCCGACATGAAGGCGATCAAGCCCTGCTTCTCGTATGGACACCAATTCTTCGAGCTTCCTTTGAGCGAGTGTTTTGGAGCGTGTATAGGAAGTAACACGCGTGAGGCTGGCGAGTGTCTTGCGCAAATGCCGTAAAACCTCGATAAACTCAGGCGGACGCATAATCATGCTGTTGGCGTCCTGCAGGAAAGCGGTCCTTCCCCCGTAATAAAGCCAGCTGAAGACATTGGAAAAACAATGATTCTCATTGAGGTAGGGATTAACGCTCAAAAGCGCCCGGAGAACATCTCTGTTGATCTGCCCGTTCTGACCCGCCTTATGTGAAACTTCTATAATTTCATCGGCCATGGCCTTTACCGTATCGATATCCTTTTTGATATCTTCCACCGGACGGTAAACAAAACGATGCCCTTTGTACATTTCGCAAAAAGTGCACTTATTCCATGGGCAATTTTCCGTCACACGCAGTAAAAGCGAAGCACTGCCCCCCTCGCTGGGTGGACGGTAAACGCCTACCGCAAAATTCAATTTGCTTATTTTCTCAACATTTTCTCTATAAGGGTTATTTCCGGAATTAAACACCATAAAACACTCCTTTTTTCATTCTGTTGACTAATATAACAATCTTTGCATCTTTGACAACACGTCTTTCCGGAAAAACCGCCTGTCGTATGCCCCATTCACATAATATTTATGGTAAGCACTTTACATGTAAAACCAACAGGCGCAAAAAGACACCTGTGACTTTTTTCCGCAACCAATTTTTGTGCCTTTCAGACACCAAAATAACGTTAAAAAGACGAATATGTTGCTTGCACAAGACATGTTCTTTATGTATAAAGGCGATACATTTTAAAGGCTTTTCCGGCGCGGCAAATGCCTTTTGCGTTTCGTTTCCACAATGCTTTTCGTCGCGTCGCCAAATACACTGATGCCTGATAACGGCAAGGGAGGAAGTTAAAGTATGGCTAATGAAAATTTGGAGAGTAAGCGTTGGTTTATCGCCATCGCCGCGGTCGTCATTCAATTGTGTCTCGGCACCGTTTACGCCTGGTCGGTTTTCAAAAACCCCCTGATGAACATGCATGGCTGGGAAGGTAAAAGCGTTCAATACACCTTCATGCTGCTGATGCTCATCATCGGTCTGTCCGCCGCTTTCGGCGGCACACTCGTTGACAAAAAAGGGCCGCGCTTTGTCGCCACCATCGGCGGTATCCTTTTTGGTATCGGCACACTGATTGCGGGTTATGCCGACCAGGTAGGTAATATCTGGCTGCTTTACCTCGGTTTCGGCGTGATCGCCGCTCTGGGCAATGGTTTCGGCTATGTCACCCCGATTGCCACACTCATTCGCTGGTTCCCGGATAAACGCGGTCTGGTCACGGGGCTGGCCGTAATGGGCTTCGGCGCGGGTGCTTTTTTCATGGGTAAAATCGCACCGGCGATGATCAATTCCTTCAAGGAGATCGACGAGGCCGGAAAAGTCATCTCTTCTGGTGTGGCCATGACCTGGTACATCTGGGGCATTGTCTTTTTGTTTCTGGTAGCCGGCGCAGCCCAGCTTTTCAAGAATCCTCCGGCCGGCTGGCTGCCGAAAGGTTTTAAGCCTGCCGCAACATCCGTCAGCGCGGCTGATTCCTTCAAACTTGGTGAAGCGATTAAGCGCCCCCAGTGGTGGATGCTGTGGGCCATGCTGTGCCTGAACATTTCCGCCGGTCTGGGTTTAATTTCCCAGCATTCGCCCCTGGCGCAGGATGTTTATAAAAAGACAATGGGGCTTCTCGAAAATCTCACACCTGAGCAGATTGCCCTTGTTGCCGCCGCCGGCGGAACCGTCGTGGCGGTCGCGGCCATCTTCAATGGTCTGGGGCGGCTTTTCTGGGCCAAGATTTCGGACAACATCGGCCGCCGTATGGTCTTTCTGATCATGTTTGCCACCCAGGCGGTTGTTTACCTGCTGGTCGCGATGGGCTATGTCTCCAACTACTATCTCTTCATCGTTGTTTCCTGCTATCTGCTGGCCTGCTACGGAGGAGGATTTGCCACCATGCCGGCTTTTGCCGCCGATTCCTTCGGGCCCGGCTACATCGGGAAGGTTTACGGCTTCATGCTGACTGCATGGAGTGCGGCTGGTCTTATCGGGCCATATGTCTTTGAAACCTTTAAAGACCAGGCTTTGTATATTGCGGCTATCCTTCTGGTGGTGGGCTTCTTCATCGCGCTTGTTTACAAGCCGCCCAGAGGGAAAAACGCCTAGACTTTAAATTAAATAAGTCGACCATAACAAAACCCCCGCAGACTTTCTGCGGGGGTTTTTTACTTTTACCCATGAGCCGGTGTACAAATCTGCTACGTTGCTGTACGTCCCATCCAGTCAAGATTTTCCAGATCACCCAGTCTTTCACGGAAAAGCCGGTAGTAGAGCAGTTCCTCCTTGCCGGTCAGCTCCCAGCCGTTGGGAAGTTTTTTTTCACGCGAGAAATCCGCGTCGGTAACAGCCGATGCCGCATACTGAGCCAGCATATTTTGCACGCCCGCTCCCTCCCAGAACTTCACTTTAGCCCGCCGCAAAACCGGACACGGCAGCAGGTCGGAAACCGCCTCGCGCAAAATCCACTTCTCGATGCCGTCGCGAAGCTTCAGGTCAATTGGTATCTGAAGGGCCAGATCCACCACCTCCGGATCCAAAAAAACAATATGCGTGCGAAGTCCGAAGGCGCCCCCGCACCGGTCCACGCGCTGCAGAGCCGTGTTGGAAAGACTCTTTGTAATGGTGATCAGCTCAGCCGCCAGCCGTCCTCGCGGCAAGTCTTTGAGATAGGCATAGCCGGCAAACAACTCATCTGCTCCTTCACCGGAAAAAGCCTCCATCGCATAGCGCCGGATGTGCCTTGCCGCCATATAATGCATGATGCTCGAGCGCACCAACAGTGCGTCGAATGATTCCAGATGGGCGATGATCTCCGGCAGTGTCTGCAGGATATCATCGCGGGTAACGATAACCTCATGATGTTCTGATTCAATAAAGTCCGCAACCATGCGGGCAGGTGCGAAATCGGGCGCACCTGCCACCCCGGCCGCAAACGTCCGCAGCTTTTTTACATGCCTGCGCGCCAGGGCGGCAAGCAGGCTGGAGTCGAGGCCGCCTGATAAAAAACAGGCCGCCTCATCGGCGTGAATCTGGCTCTGGAGCGCCTTTTCCAGGCGCTTGCGCAGTTTGGCGGTCAACAAGGCGGGGTCTTCATTTAAAGGGGGCTTTTCACGAAGCTCAAAATAGCGTTCAAGAAACTCTCCGTCATAACGGCAACCGGCGGGAAATTCGCGTATGTCATCTATGGCAGCCTTAAGGCTTTTTACTTCCGAGGCAAAACACAAGGCGCCGTCCTTTCTCCTTCCGTAGTACAGGGGCGCAACGCCGAAAGGGTCGCGCTCCATGAAAGGCCGGCCGTTTATCAGGCCTGCAGCAGCATATTGATGATCACTTATCCTGTCTTCCACCTTATCTTCACCGGCCGTATGAGTCTGGGTATCGTTTCTGACGATACCCAGCGTGGCTCCCGGTAATCTGTCAACAGCAATCTCCCCCCGCCCCCGGTAACGTATAAGGTCGAGCATTTTTACAACATCATTTTCAGAATTTTCTGCAAAGATACCGGCAATGGCCGCCATCACTCAACTCCTTTGGGAACCCTCTTTGAGCGTCTCTTTCCCGGCGATAATGCCCGCACGCTGTTTCGCGGATATCACCTTGTCGTTTTCGTCCACAAGGCATACCCCTCCATCCATCGCTTTAGTGCGCCATCGGACAGCTTTTTCAAACTCCTCACGGCATTCCCACAAATAAGGCACAGGGAGAAAGCCCTCCCGGAAAACCTGATAAAATCCTTTCGCGCTGTATAAATCAGGAACGGCCGACTCTATCGCTGCCAGGAGAGTCTGCGCCTCCCCCAGCAGGTGCTGTGTCCTGCGTCCAACTTCTTCATTGTGTTCCATATTGTCCATATTGCCGTTTCTTTTCTGACGGCGGTACTCCTGAAGCGCAAATCGTGTAATCTGAATGCTTTCATTGATCACAGACGGGTCGGCCAGGTACGATGCTTCAGAATAGCTGACCACGTGAATCATGGGCGGGCTTCCCGGGTCGTCCGGCTCGATGTCGTCCATCAAAGCGGTGAGAGCCGCAAGCTGCGCTTTAGCTTTTTCCAGATCATGGGAAAAATAGTCAAGCCCCCCGCGCGGCTGTAAAATCACCGAAAAATGCCTTCCTTCGAGCTGCCTCACCAGTTTGAGCGTCGCACGTGCTTTGGCCAGATCCTGTATGCCCCAGGTCCAGCGCGGCGTATTGAGCATGTTTTGTAAAACCAGACGGCTGATGCCCATTTTCCCGGCCAAGCGCGCGGCCAGAACCACGGAAACAATGCAGGTGACATCGTCGGCGCCGCGAAAGGCGAAATGATGAGGCACATTAGGCTCGAAGGGCTTGCCTGTCGCAGCGATATAGCGCAGGGTCTCTACGTGCTGCTGCAGATTTTCGTGAAGCGTATTCGGGCCACGGCCGTCGATCATGCAAAACCACCACAGAGAAAGGGCGTGCCACGCGATGTTGAGCGAATTTTCATGAATCCGGGCAAGCTTGGGGACATTGCTCGTTCCCGCGTATGTCCGCACAAGCATGGGCCGCGCCGCTTCGTTTATCGCTTCATATTCTTGGCCTGAATTGATGGGCACGCCCCCGCCGTTGGGTTTTTCTCCCCAGTCTTCACCAAAATTCGATTGGGTGAGCTGCGAGGTTCCGATGGACAACACATCCAGAAAACCGGCGGCGGCCAGGTTTTTTGTCCAGTCAATAAACAGACGCACCGCCTCATCACGCTTCGGCACAAAAGGCCCGACATGAGCGCGTATCACAGGCGGCAGTCCCCGCCTGCGGCCGTCGGCGATTCTTGCGGTCAGCGTGTCTTTCTTTGTCGCGTATCCTTCATACCCGCTGCGGTCCACCGGCTTGACGCCAAGATAGTCGCCCCGGCGGATGAGTTCTCTGGCAAACGACATTCTCCCTTCGTCATAGGCCATGCCGGAAGAAAGCCCGGCAGGCGCCCAGGTGCTTTCTACTCCCAGGATAGAAAGGGTCTCCAGCGGCGTTTCATCCCCGGCAAAAACTCCTGACACTTCCGCTACCATCCGGCGGACGCGCTCGCAGGCGGCCGGCAGGCCGGCAAAAAACAGGCCCCGCAAGGGCCCTCCCTGGCGTGCCAGAAGGCGTCTGTCTTTGAGGCGCTCAACCCAGCGGGCAAAAAGCTCCGCTCCCTTCTGCGGATCCAGACGGTAGCTGAATCCCAGCATCGTAATACGTCGGGAACGCAGCCACTGCTCAAACTCATCGATAGCTTTTGCATCCTGCGGATGAGCGAGCGCCTCGCATATGCGCGCGTCGGCGATCAGCGCCTCTATCTTGCAGTCCTGCAGCAGCTGATAGACGGAGTAAATGCCCAGCGTGTGAGCTTCCAGGCCCGGACGCACCAGCCCGAAGCGGTCGGATCGTCTGGTTGTGACAGTCTTCATCACGTTCCTCCGTGGTGTCCGTGCCTGCCGAATCCCAGCTGCAGTGTATAGTCAATCTCTTTAGGCTTGCCCGGCTTTAATTCCATATTCTTATTTTCAGCGCCGACAATAAAAAAACGGATATCCTTAACCGACATGCCGGCAATGCCCAGCTTGTCCACTGTTCTGCCCAAGGCCATATAATCCACACCGTGCATGATGGAGGCCAGGTGTATAATCGAGCGCATGGCGGGCGTAGGCACGCCGAGCATCTGACCGATAGACGCTATAGGTACCAGACTGGCAGGGACATCTTCGGCAATGTAGCGATGGTGAACCGTTGATGTCGCCATGATGCCGCGGTAGCCCGGGTTGGCGCGCATCGCCTCCAGAAGCGTTTTTCCTGCCGCGTTGTAGGCCAGATAGAGCCATTCCCGCGCCGTATTGGCGCGGATGCCCAGCGCGGCGGCAACGGCCACGCGCTCTTCGTCGATCGCCTCCAGAATATCGGCGACAGCGGGCGTCACCCCTTCGAGGTAAAACTGAAAATCGCCGTTTGTGTCCTCGATGCGCCCTGAATTCAAAATGGTAATCGCAGGATGAAAAACAGCGCCGATATTGTCCAGTCCGGTTTTCAGTACATTATCCCCCGGCACAAACTGCGGCAGCGCGGTTCTGATCACAGGCAGAATGTCTGCTGTCTGATAGGAGGGCAAAGCGGCCAGCGGCACGGAATTTTTGATTCCGAAAATATGAACCTGCCCCGGGTTGGTCAGACGCGATGCATATATCAGCGTCTGCGCCTCTGCGATATAAGGGTGCACATCGGGATTGATCGTTTTCAGCACCTGCGCGAACTCGAGGGCTCCGCCTGTTCTGCCGGGATTGAGCACGATAATCTGCCCGTCGCAAATGTGCGGAGCGATAATCTGCGCCACATTGCGATGTGCCGTCGCCGGCACCACCACCATCAAAACATCGCAGTCCCCGACAGCTTGTGCGGCTTCCGTCGTGACGATATTGAGCTTAGCCAGACCCTGCACTTCACCCGTCACGTCGATCCCCCCGCGGGCTACAATGGGGGCGAGACGGTCAAAATTCCTTGTGAACAAATTTACTTTCCGTCCCATCAGCGCCAGGTGACCCGCCATCGCCATACCTCCCGCGCCCGCACCCAGTACGCAGAAACGCGGGGAACTGGTCTCTTCGACCACCTCGCCTAGCAGCGCCTCCATCATTTCCAGTACGGAAACGATTTCCTGCGGACTTTCCGCCGACAGCAGACTATGAACAAACTCCTCATGCTCGCACATATTGGCGAGACGGATTAAAACACGCACATAAAGATCGTGTGTTTGCGGAGGGGCAAGTAAAAGAAAAATCAGATGCGCGTGTTCACCGGGGGCATCTCCCCACAAAACGCCTTCACGACTGGTGGCCACTGCCAGCAGCGGCTGCTTGCATGCCTGTGAAATGCTATGCGGTATCGCCACAAAATATTTCCCTGCCTGCATGCGTATAAGATAGCTTCTTTCATGAACGGCGATATCACGGACAGCCAGCTTTTTATCAAGACCCCAGACACGGCGTGCAACATCAAGAAGCCGGTCGATGACTTCCTTGCGTCCTTTGGCCTTGATATTGACTATCGCTGATTCCGGTTTCAATATTTCGGCAATTTGCATTGTTCCTCCTTACAGCTGAAGATAGCTCCACTATAACGGGCTTTCGTCAAAAATAACGCTTCTTGCGCCATTGTGTGCACTTGTTTTTTTGAAATAATTAAACAAGGCAGCTTCTATCGAAGCCCGCGCCTCTGCCTTGGGCATCGGCAATCAAATTAGTGATGCTGGGTTGGCGATCCGTTTTTGTCAAATCGCTGAGTTATCCAGAGAACCGGCTGAAAAGCATGGCACTCCTTTACTTTCGTCGCGGCGGCTGCTGCGTCTGAGCCGCCCGGCTCGAACCGTTTCCATACCCGCCGTGTGTGATCGTAAAAGTAGAAGGGATGGGAAACGGCTGACGGCCAAAGGAATTGCTTTAGGTGATCGTTAGTATAGGTAATGCGCCTTGTGATGTCAATAAAGAATTCTCTCCAACCTTATCATGATAATCGGCAGTCAGTTTAAAGGGATAGCGGGATTACTCCCTCCGGGCGAAAAATTATTTTCCCAAGGAGAAGGACCGCCGGTGAATTTGACAGATTCATTTTAGCGCTCTATAATCATTGAAATCATCTGTCACGGGAGTCATGTATGGACATTGCCGCAATTTATCATTCGGAGATATTCAGAACCGGAATTCTGGCTGCTATGATTTTTCTGGCCCGCATCTGTGACGTTTCGCTGAGCACCCTGCGTATAATCTATACTTCCCGCGGCATTAGATTCCTCGCGCCGGTCATCGGTTTTTTCGAAGTTCTGGTGTGGCTTATCGCCATGTCCCAGATTATCAACAATCTCACCAATCCCATACTTTATGTCGCTTACGCGGGGGGATTCGCGATGGGAAACTTTGTCGGGATTTTCATCGAGGAAAAAATGGCCATCGGAAGTGTGGTCATCCGGATCATCACACAAAAAGACGCTTCCAATCTTATCGTCCTGCTCAAAGAAGCGGGCTTCGGGATAACACACATTGACGCACAAGGTGCGATGGGCATGGTTAAAATAATTTTCACCATTGTACGCAGAAAAGACATAAAACCTGTTTTAAATATTGTCAGCCGGTGCAACCCGATGTCGTTTTACACTATCGAGGACGTCCGCGGCGTTCGCAAAGGCGTTTTCCCTATTATCAAAAAAGGCAACGGCATAAGCAATATCCTCCACCTGCCGCGGGATTGATTATCATTTATCGATCATCTCCGGATGAAAGGGCCTCCACGCCGGAAAATGGGCACCGCCCGGAATTGCTCCGGACTTGCTCCTGCACCTCTTCGGTATCTCTTGCGCTTTGGTGATCCCAGACCTTTAGCCCTGAGTTGTTTTTTTTTGCCATCCGCCATTGCCTGCACAGCATGACCGGCCAACACGTAAAAAATATTTCTTGACATTTACCGGCGAATACTGCAACTTCCAAATCGGAATGGTTCCGATATGGATGAAATTGACAAAAAACAGATGATCGGCCGGATGAAAGAAAGAGGCCTCAAGCTCACGCCGCAGCGTCTTGCTGTTGTTGATGCTCTTGTAGATAATTATCGCGAGCATCCGGGGGCGACGTTGATATACAGCGAGGCACGTAAAAAAGCTCCACATATAAGCCTCTCGACGGTTTATGCTACACTGAAGGAATTTTCCGAAAACGGCCTGATCAGACAGTTGGAATTCGATCGCATGGAAAACCGCTATGATATTGATCTTTCCGACCATGTAAATCTCATCTGCTACCGCTGCGGAAAGATTGTGGACTATTATATGCCGGACTCAATAAACCCCCGGAATATCGCCCGGCAAACAGGCTTTGTTCTGACCGAAACCCGGCTCGAGTTTCACGGGTATTGCCGCGACTGTCTGAAACGACGCAACTAAACGGGTATTTTCCCGAAAGTGGTTCAGGGATACCGGG
>LSQX01136582.1_pt1 | contig 63751 bp, 66 predicted proteins | sample 654561 | NCBI WGS metagenome assembly LSQX01 (sample SAMN04489861, study PRJNA283612) | anaerobic digester metagenome | isolation source: 4 biogas reactors fed with cattle manure at either 37C or 55C with and... | place: Denmark: Kongens Lyngby | collected 2014
ATTATAAATCAATAAAATAGTTCTTAAAATTCTGTGTCTAATCTGTGATAATCCATATACCAGATAATTTCTATCAATCTAAATATTATATATGTATCATATAGAATATAGCAACCCAAAAAGAAAAAGGGAAACATGTTGTTCCCTTAAGTGAAAATGCATCTCCTTATTCTTCCTTTAGAATCTGTCCACTTTCATTTATTATTTTCCTATGAAACAGATTTGACAATAGCATCAAAAATGAACCTACAATTATAAATATATCCGCAAGATTAAACACTATATGCTTTATAGATTTTATATTAAAACTAAAATAATCTACAACCTTTCCTCTCTCAAAACGATCCTTCAGATTACTTGCTCCGCCTCCTATACATAAGGCTAAGCCTAGTTTCTGCAGTCTCATTCTCTTAGAAGGAAGGATTAATATAAATGCAAGGGTAACGATTGCAAATACTATAGCTGATACCTTCTTGACAATTTCAGTTTTGTCGTCCAAGACATTGAGGCAAAACCCACTATTGTACTCTCTTTTTACGGTGATTTTACCCTTTAGAATATCCTTCTTTTCTCCAATACGGATCTTTTGCTCGATATAATTCTTCATATTACTGTCTAACAGAAATACTGCTAGCGCTATTAGGATATACACCATATAGATTCCTCCTTTAAACTGAAAGACCTTTAGATCTTAGTCGGACTTAGACCAGGACACATGATTTTTTAATAGTTCTCGTCCTTTTTTATTTCTAATATTCTGATATGAGGGATAATGGACGTAAATCGCCTCATCCTTTTGAAGCTTAATAATCCTATTCATTAGCTCCTTAAGCTTAGGGTCATAGACAAGCTTTACTCTACCAGTTTCAAATATATCCTTGAGCCCTGTAAAGGCACTTGCCAGAAAAATAACATTCAAATCCTCTTCGTAGATAATAATCTCTGAATGTTTTGAAAGAGATAGTAACTCATTTATATGATACCCAAAACCTAATCCATATATAATATATCTCTTAACCTCTTTATTATACCAATATCTTGCAAGCATGAAAGCCTCTGTTGGTATTCTACCATTAGTATGAAAATAGAAGGAATCCTTTCCGTTTTTTGCGGCAAGGGTCATTAAGCCGGAGGAAGAAAACTCTACTCTATAGCCTTCCATAAGAAAGGTCTGAGGGTCGATAGATTGGTCTAGTAATCCTTCCAGCCCTAAACTAGAGCTCTTAAGCACCTTAAGATTCTCATTATAGCTTTTCTCGTCAAATGTAACCTCCTCCTTGCTAATAATCAGCTCCTGGACGCCTATAATAAAGCTAACCAGCTGAAGTTCAAGTAAATCCGCAAGGAGGATATAATCTCCCATTTTGTATGCTTCCAAAACTCCGCTTAACATTTCCATTACAGAATCTGTGGAAACTAGATTAAAATACTCTTTGTTATCAATAATCGCTTCTATGGAATACCTAATAAGATCCATCGAATCTGCAATAATACCAAGAGCAAGATCATGTCGCTGCTCACGAAAATAATAAATAGCCTTATCTGCCTGCCCTAGCAAATCAATATTATTATAAAATATAGTCTTTATCTTATCTGTCATCGATGGTCACCTCATTTATCCCATACTATCTAATGAAAAGAGATGTAATCTGAACGCATTTATATCGTACTACCTTATTCGTAGTAGCGTTAACCTCATATACTGTTATATATTCGCCGGCAGTAACAGGAATATCAGCTTCCTGAGTAAATGCCGTTCCGGTAATTACATTCTCGGTATGAAGACCTTCAACCTTAGTTGCATCCTTGGTATATACAAGCTTATTACCTGAGCGCACTGTTGTGATTACTCTGATTGATGTACTTCCTACCGCTGTACCCTTAGCTGCTGTAGCTGTAAGAGTTGTAGCAGGAGTAGGACTTTGTATAGTTAATCTAACCGATGTTCTATCTACTGTACCATTTTTAAAGTTAATGTAAAGTGCTCTGCTGTAGCTGTTAGGAAGGTCATTTAAGTGTTCCTTCTTAAGTGTTACAGTTATAGAATACTCTACAGCAGGATTAAGAGGGTCTGTTAGGACAGGTGTATAGCTAGGGCTAAAGTCTATCTCCCTGGTACCAAGCTTAATGGTATTTATCTCTGTCTCATAGGGAAGCTTACCTGCATTGTTTAGCTGAATATTGAAAGTTAAATCATCTGATATTCCCTTAACAAATGTTAGATTCTTTGTCTCAACAACAGGTACTGAAGGATAAGCTATCTTGTGACTTAAATAGGTTGAAGCTAATTCGTAGCTCACTGCAGGTGTAGTTCTTGTGGCAGGTTTTGACTTGATCTCCTTCTGCCTTATAAAGATTTCACTGCCCTCTGTTGCCCTAGATGCCAGAACCTTTACGGCCGTGCTTCTTGTTATGGAATACCAAGCCACTCTTTCAAGATCAAAGATATCACCCGGTTTTACTACACAGTACTGATATGGATTATCAGAAGAAGCTGATGGTATGGTTATTGAAATATTAGCTGAACCGTTATAGTTAATATATATCTTGCTATCCGATGAATCAGCGTCTGCAGGAGCCTCTCCCTCTACTATTGGACCAGGAAGTATTCTCTGTGCCGGTAATTCTATCTCAGTTATTTTAGATGCTGCTGCTCTTACTGTAGCATAATTTCTAATCTGAATAACCATAGCAGGGAAGCTTTTATCTGCTGTTAAACCGGTTGAACCGTCATTTGCTATAAGAGCCAAAGGTACGTTTCTGGTTGATCTATCTGTTACCTGAACCCAATTAGAGGTAAGGCCATTAATAGTAGCTCGATACTCCTTACCATATCTAATATCTGCTGTGAAATCCTCTCCATCAATTCCAACAACCATAGGAGAAGCCTTCTTAGCTATTTTTAATCTAACCTCTTTGCTAATTCTTCTTCCTGCACTACCGTCTCTTAAAGTTGTATCATTTGTAGCCATAATACGAAAATATAGGTCTGCACCTTTAATTTGTAATTTCTCCAGCTGTGCAACTGTAAGACTGGATGTGTGCCTCCAAGAACCATTCTCGCCTTTTCTCCACTCTAAATTATCAAAAGTAATAGGTTCTAGTCCAGATCCTGCTGAGGACATTATATTTACCATAGTAGCAATCGTAGCACTCTTAGGAAGACCTGCCATTTTATCATAGCTTATAGATACTTCTAGCTTTCTAGCTCTTTCTCTTAAGGTAACTCTATGCTGTGTACCATCCTCTCCCTTTATTACAATAGTCTGCGCCACTGTTGGGGAAACCCAAGAGAAATCAATCTCCGACGTAAGACCTACATCTGCAAGCATAACCTCCCAAGAGTTCCTTGCAGCATCATTTTCTGTGGCAAAGTAGATCTTTGTATTTCCATTATTGTTCACAATGATATTCTCATTCTCATAGTCCACTATGTTAATGGATACCGGATAAGCGGCATAGACTTGTCCCTTACCCGTTAATGATAGCAAGACAGCGGCAAATCCCAACACAAATGCGTATTTAACCATCTTTTTAAATTTTTTCATCTCTTAAACCTCCAATTCACAAACCTGTTATGTACCACAAATCAGTTTATAAATGATACAATGATTAACTGTTGCAAATTATTCAAAATTTCACTATTATCATATTTATCGGTCTTTATATGATTATTCTGAACCACTCTAGCTAATATCATCGAATTCTAGATATGAACAAGGTATATGTGTCTTTCGCTCTTCAATAGGCGGTAATTTCATATAATTACGGTAAATTGATCTTAAATACCAGTCATAATTACTGAAGCCAAAGAACAAATGGCCCTCAAACTCATATTCAGATAAATTTTTAAATATTTTTTTTGGAAACCCATAGGGATAATCCTTAGGATGAGGAGAACACATGTGAGATATAAGCTCATGTTTCCTTTTATTATTATAATTTGCAATTAATAATTGTGTTTTCATTACGAGGTTTCTAGGTATCTTTGATAATATAGAATACCACATTCTCATTAATCGATTTGGGTGTACTCTTTTACCAGCTTCTGACCATAGTGTTTTTTGGATGCAATAACTAGTAAATAAATGTATCCTTCTTAATAATATATTGTCAGGGACCCCATCCATAATAAAGATATCCAAAAACACACCATCTTGAGCTGGTATGTGCTCATATCCTGCACGAACATATCTTGTGCCTTTTAATAATAATCTAGAATACCCCCATCTGTAATAAGGATCTGTCGTGTAATCCTGAAGGAAAAACCTTTTATGATCTAGTCCCCCCTTGCTCTTACAAACCATATAAAATCGCTCGTAATCTCTACGTAGTATTACAACATCTGCATCTGTATCCCATGGAATAAAGCCCTTGTGCCTGACAGCACCCAGTAATGTACCGCCGTCTATTGCATAAGGTATATTATATGCTCTGCAAATACGATCAAATTCCACAAGACAATCTAATATATTGCTTTGTAATCCTTTGACCTGTTCGTCAGTTAGCTCTATTATACTTATATTACTACGCATTTGATACTTCATTCCTATTTACCTTCTAGATTGCATCTCATACTCTCTATAGTATTTTGTAGCATTTGCTCAAGACCTACCTCAGGTACAAAGCCTAAGCTTAATAATTTGTCAATGCTTAAGACAGCCCTCATTTCTGGATTATAGCCTAATTCTTTACTATCGTGATTAATTTCAATTTTTACACCAATTCTGCCCATTGCCATTTTAGTTGCTATTAGCTTGGCCATATCATATATTGATATTTCTGTATCAGGATTTGCCACATTATATGCCTCGCCATCTTCTCCTCTAAATAATATAAGAAATAAAGCTTTTGCACAATCTCTGATATAAAGATAATTTCTTACTGTCCTTCCCTCTGTGTGTAATATTATATCTCTTTCTTCAATTACACATCGTGCAAACTCTGCAAAGACTCGTTTATCATCATAAGCCACACCAGGTCCAAATGTTTGAGTCAATCTCGCTATTTTTATTGGTAGATTATATTCATATGCATATGAAAAGCATAGATTTTCAGCCATTCTTTTCCCTTCAGAATAGCTACTCCTTGGAGATGTTATATCTATATACCCATAGTCATTCTCATGTATATATGGTTTATCATCTCGGTGTCTCCCATATATCTCTAATGATGATAAATATAAGAATCCATATAATTTTTGTTTTGATGCAAATTGGAGTATATTATTGGTACCTGATACAAGAGAAAGAATAGTTTCAACCGGGTGCTTTATAAAATCGCCAGATTGGGTTGTATTAGCCCCATGAATAATATAATCAATATTAGTATCTATCTTAATCTCATCTCTAACATCTCCATATATGAAGTTTAGTTGCTTCATATCGACATAATCAGCATACATCCTCTCTGCTTTTTCCTTATTACGACAAAGAGCATATACTTTAATGTTATTACGGTTTTCTCTTTCATACTCAAGCAATACTTTAGTCAAAAAACTTCCAATTAAACCGGTTGATCCAGTTATAAGGAAGGTTCTATTCATTATCTGTGGAAAGCTTTTTAAATAAGCCTTCATATTACTTATGTCATTTTCTAAATAGTTTACATTATTCATTCTAATTCTCCTGTTCTAACCCAACAGAATTAATAGCTTCTGTAATATTTAAAACATTTCCTATTTTTTTCTTCAGCTCTTTAGTTACAGAGTCTATATTACCGAAGATTGATATCAGAATCACATCTGCACTAGGCAAATTGTCTTTTAATTTATATACTGGTAATGAATGATACAAATTATCTGCATTATTATCAATAAAATAAATCACCTCAACATTACTATCTTTAAGAGCATCATAAATAAGATAACCAATCTCTCCCATTCCATAGATGGCAATACGATGATAGCCCGATCTCTCCAAATGGTTTGCTAGCGAATATCCAAGCTTATGTATAGCCACCCATTCAAGCATGAAATCATACTTACTTTTATTGAGTTCTATACTCTTATCCTTTTTGTGCTCCTGAACTTTAAGATACCGATTTTTTTTTTGTAAATCAATCACAAAATATGCTTGAATAATAATTATTATTATAGTAGTTATAAAAAGATATATCATAGTTATCCCCAACCCTCTCAAATTCCAAAATACTCATTATTAGTGAATCCTAATAGTTCTAATGCTTGACTAATCTCTTTATAATATTTTGATGAGCTAATTGCAATCTTGGAAAATTCCTGTCTTCTTTCCTTTAGTTGCTCGGGACTCATGACATCCTTACCACGATACATAGTACCCCATTTGTTAATATCTGAATCACAGTAGCATAAAACATTACCCTGCTCAGCTTCAATTAGTTCCGTCATAAGCTCTGCATTATTTCCCGCCCCATAAACTACATAATTATTACCTGGAATCACAATACCCTTTAAATTCTGTACAGCTTTTCTTAAGGTCGAGTAAAAATCCATTAAAATCTTAGCATCCATTGCTTTGTCAGTAAACACCTCCATAAATATGGGCTTGTCAGACGCCTCAAATAATAGTGGCATCTGCCTATCAAACTCTTCTTTATTCTTTACAGAAAGATATCTTATGTTTAAGGATTTGACCCATCCTTTAGCTTTGGTGAAGTGTTCAGCAGCAATAAAATTATCCTTAGTCTCAATAATCCGTGCTGGATTCCAGTAAAAGGTCTCTCCACCTGCATTGTTGCATAATATAATCCTTACATTGGATCCAACATAGCGATTCCATAAACCATTCATATCATAGAAAAAGCTCAGGTCACCAATAATCAGAAAAGCAAGTCGATCTTTATCTGCTACTGCCTGTCCTATAAAACTGGATAAACCCCCATCAATTCCTGTTGTACCGCGGTTCGAATAAACAGTAGTAATAGGATTAATAGAATAGCTCTGTGAAAATCTTACGATTGAATCAATGCCTAGATGAAGAATTGTATTACCTGGTATTTTCTTCATCATTTGTTGAATTATATAATTATTACTAAAAGGTAGCTCCTGATTAATCAAATGCTCTATTGAAGCTATCTTTGCCTTTATTAAATTATAATACCCTGCATTTTCTTTAGAATCCTCTGACCTACTATCAAATACATTCTCATTAAAAAATTCAAAGAATTCTCGATTATCTCCCTCAATAACATGTGTCAGCTTCTGTAAATGATCTATAATTCTGCCTTCCTCATTGACACACCAGTGCTCCATATATCCTGAATAATTTTTTAGGCGCAAACGGAGCTTGGACATATATTGTCCATTCATTGATATAACGATATCCGGCGCAATCTGTGTAAACTGACTATCTGAAATAACCTCAGACAAAAGGTAGAGGTTGATAGCTTTACTACAATGAACATTGGCAATGTTCTCCACTGAAACAACACAATTATATTTCTTGCAGAATTCTTCAATTAATTGTCTCTCTTTGTCATCTACATTATGATTTTGTCCATAAATAAGTAGAACTCTCTTTTTATAAAGGTGTTTCTGTAATTGTTCTTGCATTGTTCTGTCTAACTTATGTAATACTAATTGTTCTATCTTTTTTACTTCGGGTAAAGTATCAGCATTAAAGGAAATAAACGGATGCTTTCCAGCACTATCTACAGGAATATTAATATGTACGGGACCTCTACCATTATGATTTAATTCCATAAGTGCCTCGTTAATTATTCTCTCACAGTACCAAGCATCACGTGAGTCCTGTACAATAGGAAGTGTCACTTCTTTTTTGCATACTTGATTAAATATACTACTTTGGGGTATTTGTTGTTCCTCAAGCTGGAATAACGTATAAGGAGTTTTGTCTGCTGTTATTACAACCAAGGGTATACTCTGATAACAAGCCTCATTTACAGCTGCCGAATAATTAACAGATGCTGTACCCGAAGTACAGCATATGCCCACATAGCAATCATGACTTTCCTGTGCCAAGCCCATAGCAAAAAAACCTGCGCTACGTTCATCGACAATAGAGTAGCATTCGAAGAAATCATCTCTCTCTAAGGAATGAACTATTGGTGAATTTCTTGCTCCTGGAGATAAAACCATTTTCTTAACTTTATATTTTTTTAGTAGTGCGATTAATATCTGTACATTTTCAATTTCAGAATACATAATCATTCCTCCTGATATTCAATAATCTCACTTACATCGTAGTCCATGCATAGATAGGACTCCATATTGAGAAGTACCTTTTTCTTTGATTTTTCTCTGGCTTGATTATATACAGATGTATAATTATTTCGACTTAACACAATAATAAAATCAACCTCTTGCCAACAGTCCTCATAATTACATATCTTTTGCTCGTTCTCTACTAAATCACCCCAGAGCAAAGGATCTCTATCAATAATATGATCTAACTCTAATTGGTTTTCTGCTAATACTGGATATAGTGCTCTAAGATACTTCCCAGCTCCCCACACAGCTACTTTGTATTGATTCTCTTTAATATAATCAAATAACCTTTTTATTCTATCAATACAGAATTTATACTTCAATTTCATATATTTTTGAATATAATCTCTCCCTTTATGTGACATTATAAAATCTTCTCTTTCTCCACGCCACGATGATATATCTTGTGCATTATAAACAATCTGATTTAAGATATCTATATAAAAGAAATTAGCACTCCTTCCTATGTACTGAAGATTATCAGGATCTGCTCCCAAAGCAATAAAATGATTATTTACATTTATTATGGTTTTTATCGGAAGATCATCTACATAGTTTAGATAATAACTCATGATTCTAATCCAATATTTTAACATCCAATGGTTACATTCCTGAGGATATTTATCAAAGTAATCATTATTTTTTAAAAAATCTGCCAAACTAAAAACAGACTGTGTTAAATTGTTGATTTTATTACAATCTATATTATGTAAGGTTGAATCCTCATTAATGTTGTTATAGTAATAAAAGGCTTCCCTAACATATTCTATTCTATAAGCCTCTAGATACCATCTTAATACAATAGCTGTATCTTCAAAAAAAATGTTTTCTGGAAAGAATAGTTGATGCTCTGTTATAAAATCCTTTCTTATAATATTGCTCCAGCAATATGCCTTGTACATTAGAATAATGCCACGTGTCTTCGTGTCATCTATAACTCCAGTAAGCTTATGTTCATAGGCAGCAAGATATTTATGGGCATTAGTATTCACATCTATCATATAATAATCGCACATAACGATATCAGCGCTAGTATGTTCTGCCTTTTCATATAGCCTTCTACATGTGTCTAAATCAATATAATCATCACTATCTACAAATTTGATGTATTTACCTCTAGCTTTTCGTATACCAACATTTCTGGCTCCCCCCTGACGCATATTTTTGTCCAAAAATATTCCTATTACCTTGTCAGGATATTTCGATACATATTCTCTAATTATTAAATGAGAATTATCAGGGGATTTGTCATCTACGACGATGATTTCTATTTCCTGTAGCGTCTGATTAACACAGGAGTCTAAGCATTGACGTAGTGTTTTTTCTACATTATATACAGGGATTATTATGCTGACTTTTATCATGTAATTGAACCTCCGGCTAATTTAGGAGCTAACACTTGCTCCATATTTATGTTATATTTGTTGAGATTTAGTATTATATCCTCAAACGAATTACTTGCTATTACTATATAGTTAAATAATTTCTCATTATACTTTAAATCCTGAACTGAAAAGACTGGTTTTCCCTGGCATAGGGTACCTGCTTTCTCCATATCTGAATCACAGTATCCAATAACAACTCCCTCTCTTTGCAGTATATAGTTTGTAACCTTTAATCCATTCTTTCCAGTTCCATATACTATATATTTTCCATCTCTTTTAACATCAAAATCATCAGAAAATCTATCAGAGCGAAAATTATAGGATATCTCTTCAAGATACCTTCGAATCGGAAGATATTGCGGACATGCCTTCTCACATTTTCCGCATTTTATACAGTCAGATGCATGACCTGAGTTTGTTATTATAGTATTATATAAAGAAATATGTCGTCCCTTATGTATCCTATCTGTATCAACTTTTTTTTGCATAGAATTATATATATGAAACAACTCAGGAATTCTTATATTCTTCGGGCACTCCTTCACACAATACAAGCAAGCAGTACATTGTATTTTATAATATGAGTTAATCATATCCACAATTTGACTTATTAGCTCTTGCTCTTCCTGCGATAAAGGCTTGAATTCAGTCATAATATTGACATTATCCTGTAATTGAGCAATATTTGACATGCCGCTTAATACCATTTCTACCCCTGGTAACGATGCTACATAACGAAGTGCTAAAGAGACCGGAGACTCTTTCCTATCCAAGGATTTAATTTTTTCTTCAACATTATTAGGAACATTAGCTAAAGCTCCACCCTTAATCGGCTCCATAACAAATATAGTCTTATTATGCTTACGGGCTATCTCATAGCATTTTCTTGATTGAATGTGTGGACTTTCCCAATCTAGGTAATTAAGCTGTAGCTGTACAAAATCGACATCAGGATACTTTATCAAAACCTGGTCTAAAAGATCAGCATTATCATGAAATGAAAAACCTATACTTTTGGCATATCCTCTGCCCTTTAAGCTGCTGACAAATTCAAATAATTCATGGCTTACCATATCATCATAAACTGTACCATTTACATTATGGATATAATATATATCAAAATAATCAACCCCACACCTTATTAGCTGCTCCATAAAGAATTGTTCATAACCACCCTTTTTTATTGCAATATGATGAGTCATTTTATCGGCTAATATATATTGATTCCTTTGATACCTTGTGGTTAAACACTCATGAATAGCTATTTCAGACATCCCGTTATGGTATGGATATGCTGTCTCAAAGTAATTAAATCCATTCTCAATAAATAGGTCGGTCATTCTTGATACTTCATCATAATTAATATCCTTTATACTTGAACCATGTAGCGGCAATCTCATAAAGCCAAAGCCTAACTTCTTCTTAAAAAAATTGCTTAAATTATTCATTTGCTCCACCTTTTAATATGTTTCCATAACCTGGTCAATAGATTTCTTAAGAATGCTAATAGAATGATTACGTTTTTTCTCTATTAATGGTCTAACACTAGTATAATCAACCTGATAATCGCTTATCTTATCACAATCACCTATTGTAATCATCCTATCCTCTAATCCTGTTTCTACCAATATAGTCTTAATTCTGCTTATATTTTTATTACTGATTACTGAATAAAAAGGAATACCCAGATTAATTGAAAAGGCAGTACCATGAAAGGAGGTGGTAATAACTAAGGAAGCATGCTGTATATATGCAACAAAATCCAAGGGACCGGCATCATGAATATATTCCAGATTACACTCTTTATAAATATCCTTTAGGGAAATAACCTTTAATGCAAGATGAAACTTTTTAGCCATCATTTTGGCAATTGATAACCCTCCCTCGACATATCCTACTTCATAATATAATAGATATGGCTTGTGTGTACATTCATTATTACTACACCACTCATCCTTAGATATTAAAAAGGTTGGATCCTCTACTTGGCCTATATCCATACCCAGAAGACTTCCAACCATCTCTGCTCCCGACTTTTCTCTCATAAATATGTAATCATATTGCTTCATAAAGTCTATATAGGGCATTAATTTGCTCCTGTTACTAGATCCCATACTTGGCGCATAAGCAATACGATGCTTTATTTGCGGATAAGGCATAAAATAAAAGTCTGAATACCAACCATTTCCTCTAAAATCAAGATTCCAAATTTGATCACTTCCTGTTATCACAATATCATAAGACTTGATCTCCTCACTATTCTCAAACTCCTTAGAGGTGAGAAAAGCATGCTTGCTTAAGTTTAGTTCGTTCTCAATAAACTCTTGAAATTTCTGATATCGAATTATATTATAATTGGCCGTTTTCTTATAAATTTGGTTCTGAATTTTTGTCGGATCATAAGCATCTCTGTGTTTTTGAGTAGCAAAATCAATAATCTCGCATTCATACCCAAGCTTTTTAATCGTTTTTTGAAGAGCATAGGCTTGTAGTACGGCACCATAATTAACAGGTCTATGAAAGGTTGCTATGCCAATTTTTATATTGCCTTTGTCCATAATACTTGTCCTTCCCCTTTATTTTTGTGGCTTATGAATGGCTATCTATATATCTCAAATTCAGTTTTATTATTGACTAATATATAGGGGATTCCTTTTTCAGCTAGTAGCTTTGCTGCAAAAATATGTGCTGCCTCGGGAATTACAAATACAATTAAATTATTATCAGTATCCTCTAACTCATCCGAATGAATAATTTTTTTATCCTCATAATATGAGCCGTAAATATTCTGATCTATAAAAAACTGCATAGACCAGTTTGGAAACTTCTGTTTAATAAAGTGATAAAAGTTAATTGTATCCGAGCGAATTCCCCATAATGCATAGGATATTTGTGAATTATGAAAAGGTAGATTGCTTATTGCATCTGATAATCCCTTATTATATTCTGCTCTGTTACGATTTTCCCAATAAGTACTTATATCCAAAAACTGTGCATTATCATTGTATGCTTTTTTTATCTGATTGCTAAACACGGATATCATCTGTTCTTTTTCATTTTCATATTCTATAGGCGAAGGATTCCAATCAATATCTTTAAAATTAGTAGGCGTATATAAGGGCACGAACTTATCAATCCAGGAAAAACGAGTATCAAAATTATCGCCAGCTAGTATTACAGGAATGCCCATTGCAATACAGGGAACAGCTGCATGTAACCTAGAAGTAATTACCAGTGAAGCATCTTCCTTATACATTAAGAGTTGCTGATATGCTTTCGCATTATATACCGATATTTCATCATCCGAAAGAAAGAACGAATCTGTAAGTCTTTCCATTACAGGCAAATGTGTTGTTATTTCAATCCTGTTCTTTAGCACAGATGGTATATAATCCAATATACTCCTTGGAGCATCGACCACATAGATCTTGCTCCCCTTAATAAACTTATCCCTTCTGGGTAAAGTTGCAGTCATACAACCTGATATAAAAGCTCTAATTCCGATTTTTCTAAGGTTAATCATTGTTTGTTCATCTCTACACCCAATTGGCTGGTAACTGCGTAGCTGATCAAGAATACTCTCATCAAAATCCTCTGTAAACAAATGGAAGCTAGTAAAGACAGGAATAATTTTATCAGATACTGGGAGTGTATTGAATTGATTCTGGTACTGATCATGAATAGCATTATAACAGCTCATAGGTAAAATCACATATTCTCCATCGTATGACTTAAGCTGATAATAATCGATATGTATAATTTGCTCATCATCAATCCCCATTCTCTTATATAGATTATAAAGAGCATAGGATTGAATTGGATCTCCAAGATTACACCACTTTTTACTATCTTTGCGTACGGATTTTCTGTATTGTAGTATACCATACTTCATTTCGCTTGCCTCCTAAACCTTCACCTTTTTTAGAAGCTCTTTATAATCATCTATCTCAGGCTTAACTAGTTTTAGTGCAGAACATGGTATATGACTAATACGTTGCTCCACCGGAGGTAGCTTCATATAATCTCCAAAGGTTCGTTTAAGTGCTTCATCATAATTGTGAACCGCCATAAATCTTCTTCCTTCGAAAAGCAATCTTATATATCCATGGTCCCAATTCAATTGTCCAATCTTCACTTTATAATAATCTTCTTTTGTTATACTGCGTGGATATCCCCATTTGCTTTCACTGTATGACGAAACCTTATGTGCCATATTTCTGCATAAATTTGTCCTGCTCTTTCCACTCCATTCAATAACCCAGTCTCTAAAATGAAAAACCATGTTTCTCGGAATAAAGCTCAAGGCCCTAAATAAAGCTCGCATAAAAGAATTAGGGTGTAGCTCTTTTCCAACAACAGACCATAAAACTTTGCGAATAAGAAAACAGGAAAAGCTATGAATTGGTCTTAATAAAGGATTATCTGGAACACTGTCAGCACATATTATGTCTACAAAAACACCATTTTTTGATTTTATCATTTCATGGCCTGCACGAACGAAGACAGTGTCTTTACGTAGAATACGAGCATAATTCCAACGATAATCCTTATCAGTTCTCCATTCCTGAAGAAAGAAGCGTTTCTTATCAAGCTCTGTTTTACATACTTCATAAAAACGATTATAATCCTCTCTATCCATAGATATATCCATGTCGGGATCCCAAGGAATAAAGCCCTTATGCCTTACTGCTCCTAGTAGGCTTCCGCCAGCCAAGCGATAAGGTATATGCTTCATGGTACATATCCTATCAATTTCAATTACCATTTCCAGCTGGATCAACTGTATACATCTTCGCTCCTTAGCTGTTATAATTATTTCTCTATTTATTCTTTCTGCTTTCAAGATTTACTCCCGTTTTAATTAATGATATATAATAGTCATATCCCATAAATCTGAGAACCTTCTTTGGCTTCATAAATTGCCTTAAAAATGTAATAATCATAAGCTGTTGTTATCTTGATATTTTCTTCAAGGCACTCTACTGTATGTAGTTCATACCCATAGGACTGCATCAGCTCTACTGAATCAATAATACGCTCTTTCCCATCCGCTAAAGCTCTATTATGAACCTCCCAAATATCCTTAACAAAAAAACTCTGAGGAGCTCGTGCTATAGATAGAGTGTTTCTTTTGTATACTTCACTAATAGTATTGTTATCTTCATCGGTACGTATAATGCTCTCTTTGGCAGGAACAACCGTGATACCTGATCCATACTTTCTAACAGACCTAATATTATCAGAAATAAGCTTTTCCGAAACAAATGGGCGAACTCCATCATGTATCAGCACAATATCTTCTTCTGATTTCGATTGATTATGTACTACTTTGATTCCATTATATATTGAACCCTGACCAGTATTTGCTCCTGGAATTACTGAACTTACTTTTGTAATATTAAAACGTCTAATTTGTTCCCATAATGTATTTATCCAATCATCAATGCACACAACAACAATATTATCGATTTCTTCATGGTATTCAAAATTCTCTATTGTATAGATTAGTATTGATTTACCATGTAGCTCTAAGAATTGCTTTGGCTTAGTCTTACTATTCATTCTTTGCCCTGTTCCACCCGCAAATATCATGGCAGTAACCATTTAGCCATCCTCCTTCATTAACGCTTCTATAACTCGCTTTCCAGCATTTCCATCTATATTCAACACATTGCCTTTCAAACTCTCTATTCGTTGCTGTTTCTCATAGTCCTCATCATTTAAGATCATATCGCAGAAATTTTTCATAGTAAAACCATCAAAACGATAGTATGCGATACTCTCATCGAATGTAGGAATGCATTTGCGAAAATACTCTCTTTTTCCCCTGATAAACAAAACAGGCTTTCCCGTAATCATGTATTGTCTGGTCCACGAACTCATATCAGATATCATTCCATCAGATGCTACAGTTGCGATTTTATTATCAGCAAACTCATCAATAATCGCACCCTTTGATTTAATGCTCTCGATATTACTTTTGTATTGCACCATCCATTCACTACGCATCCTCTTAATAGTTGATTCGAATAGTGGGTGAGGTCGCCAGATCAAAGTAATACCCTCTTGTGATGCTAAAAAATTAAGAGTCTTTGTTAGAAAGTCCATATAAGTTTTAAATTTTAGCATATGTCCGATACTTGTATTTATAATGATAACCTTATTATTTCCTATCTTTTCCTTCCACTCCTTAGGTATTTCTATTCCTTTATAATCCAAATTAACATAAGCATCAAATTTCGGCGAACCACTAAGTATTAGCTTGTCAGCATTAATTCCAATTTTAATGTAAAGATCATATTGCTCTTTAGATTGTGTTACTATCTTATCTACCAAAAGTAAGCTTGGGACTAAGATTTTATTATTGAAGGCTTCTGCATCCAAATACATACCAGATATAAAATACGGACTATAGATAACCATCTCTGATACTTCCTTAAGATTTTTAACATAGTAATCAGGATCAATTGTAGTAACATTATTGAATTGATCGTATGGATTGTGTATAAATGTAAAATCCGGATGGAGCTGTCTTAAATCTATCTGCTCCCACGATGTAATTGGTACATAATCAGGAAAATCCATACCATCATAATGCATATTCCCTATTGATCCATCTGGATTTTTATCATAATAAGGAATAGGCATCACATAACATTCACAACCTTCGTAATCCTTTGCAGCATTCCAGATACTCTCTAAACTGTCCCACATACTTGCTTGATAGGGTAGAAATAGACATACTACCTTTTCTGGTATTTCATTCTTTATCTGAGAGTATATCTGTATAATAAATCTAGACAATTTCTTATTAATCTTTAACTTCTCTTGCCTATTTTCTTCCTGAGAACACAGCCATACCAGCTCACAATATGTCTCTAATTTCTTAACAATCGGATGGTTTTCTCCTTCCGATTGCTCTACCTCGTTACCTATTTGGATTGCACTTTCCTGCATTACTTGTAGCATATCATATAATTGCTGTGCATTATATATATCAATTACCTTGTCAATGGTCTTATGAGCATTTTCCATGGTCTTTATTATGCTTAGTATTTGTTGTTTGATATATCTCCTCATTCAGACCTCCCAATAAAAACTGTTGTCGTGGTTAATAATAAATTAAGTATTGTCTCTCAGCCTCACCAATGCTGGCTCATAATCTCCACACTTATTATAATAAGTCTTCGCTTTATCCACTAATCCGAGGCATTCATATATCACTCCAATATTATAGTATGCCCTGTAGCTATTTACACCGTCCATCTTATGGAACTTCATCTTGGTAGCCTTGATAAATTCATCAATGGCCTCTGTAAACTTTGCATTGTTCATATATATTAGACCCATCAGATATACAAAATCAGCACTTATGGCAAATTCATCGTATACACCTAGTAGCTGCATAGATTTCTCATACTGTTTAGAGTTAATAAGTGCATAACCGTAGCTCTCTACCATATCCTGAACATACTCTAGCCTAATATCCAGATCAAAATATAAGGCCTTGTCAAACCAACTACAGGCGGCTTCATAATCCTCCTGCATATAAAAAGATTTACCTAATTGATAAAGTATATAAGGGTCATCCCCATCATCCTCAAGCTGCTGTAAAAGAATTGTAATATTTCTGTTTGTCTTTTTTTTTCTTGTCTCTAAGTCTCCATCATAACCTCTATGATCAACCTCCACCGGTATATCATAATAATAGCTTTCCAAATCTTTGATTGGACCAGGCTGTTCATGTATTTTCCCTTTATATTCATATAAATCCTTAGAGAATAGCCTACCTACCCGGTTATTGATTCGGAAGGTTTCTCCGTCCCTTATAAAGCTATTCTTCTGAACAAGTCTACCAACACCATCCGGGTTTTCTCTGATAAGTCTCTCCAGCTCATCCTTATCAAAATAATCAGCTACTTCGTCGCTATCTATTACAAGTACATACTTATTAGTTGCCTTACTAACACTATAATTTCTAGCTGCAGAAAAATCCTGTCTCCAGATATAATCATAGACCTTATCGGTATATTTCTTGGCAATCTGCTTTGTATTATCAGTTGAACCAGTATCTACTACTATTACTTCATAGCCTAATGGTAGTAATGGTTCTAGACATTGTCCCAATTGTTCTTCTGAATTCTTTACAATCATACATATTGAAATCATTATACTACCCATATCTTTCTTTACTCTAACGTGCTTTACGCCAATAGTGCTACAGTTATTTGTTCAGTTCTCTTTGCTTCATTAATTCCTCTACAATAAGCCAATCACTAATCTCGTCAATTTCAAAATAAGTTTCTTCATTCATTTCTACAGCTACTATTCTTCCTGATATCCTACATCTATTCTCTAATAATAATTTCTTTGAAGTAATATAGAAAGCACCATTTTCAACTAAGTAGCCATCAAATTCTTGGCGCCTTGGTCTTGAAAAAATATCATAATTCTGGGGCTTTACATATCCACCTTGATTATTCCAAATAAATCTTTTCTGTCTTACTACAGATAAAACACTATCTACATCATCCTTGTAATATTCCTCAATTCCCTTGCATAGATCCTCAGCAGAAAGTAAGGGTGAGGTTGCTTGTATCAATATGATATCATCGAAATCATATTGCTCGGCAAACTCTAGCATAACACTCTCTGTACTAGCTGTGTCTGTTGCATTTTCCGGATCTCTTCCTATAACTCTGACATTCTCAAATCCAAAGCTATTAACTGTATCTGAAATCTTCTGACTATCCGTAGCAACATAAACTTTATCGATCCCAGAGCAATTATGTGCTGCAAGAACCGTCCAATATACCAAAGGCTTACCATTAATAATTCTTATGTTTTTTAGTGGTATCGATTTACTTCCACCTCGAATTGGGATAAACGCTACCATATTTTTCATACTATTACCTCATAATTATGAAATTTATATTCTGTATTTTAACTTATCTCTTTGCTCTTGCTCTATAGGCAATATTTCATTAGATTTATATGATAAACTCTCATATGTAGCCAGTAAATTTCTTTTTAGTCTACGTATACCATCCGGCTCTAAGGATGCTGCATGATCAGTACCCTTCCATGTCCTATCTAAAGTAAAATGCCTTTCTATCACAGAAGCTCCAAGAGTGTATGCCGCAATATCAATCGCAAACCCATTATGATGTCCTGAAAATCCGATTTGCTTAACCATTGATCCATATGTATTAACCAGCCTGGTTATTTCTAAAAGACATACATCCTTAAATGGAACAGGATAACCAGAGGTACATGAATATAATACTAAATCCTTATTTCTGCCCTTAGATTCAAATAATCTCACAATCTTTTCTTCTTCTTCTCTTGTAGTCATTCCAACCGATATATGTATTTCTCCCTCAAAATTATCACATAGCCAAGATAGCATGTTGAAATGATTGTTGCAAGCACTAGGTATTTTAATCATTTTCGGGTTAAATGCTACGATTTCTTTGGCTGAAGTCATGTCCCAAACAGATGTCGAATACTCAATTCCAATTTCCTTGCATTTTTCATATAATTCCTTATGTTGCTCAGCATTAAACTCCAAGAACTCTCTATGCTCGCCATATGTAGTCCCATATGAATTATGAGGATTAGGATGAGGTGCATTATATTGTTCAGGCGTTAATAATTCGACGTTATTTCTTTTCTGAAACTTAACCACATCAGCATCACAAAAGATTTTTGCCATTTTTATCATCTCTACTGCAATATCTAAATCTCCTTTGTGATTACATCCAATCTCAGCAATAACCTTTGGGGATTTATATTCTAACGTTTTATTCATACAAACCACCTTTCTTATCCAAAATATTTATATAGCATTTCCAATGACAACATTCTATCATCCACATAATAATCTGCATTTGGTTTTCCAAAGTGGAGCTCATGATACTTTAGTTCCCATCTAGACATCTGGTCTTTCGTAACAGAAGACCAATCTATCCCAGTAACATAGCCTCTTGCAGTAAATAACACTATATAATTACCCATATCATATAACTTGTTTATTATATTAATCATAGGTATGTTAGGCTCAGCCAGCTCATAGTTATTATCCTTAGCTTGATTTGCTATTACCCCATCTATATCAAACACAAATCTTCTACCACCATGTGAGATGTTCATATAGTCTTCTTTAATCTTATTTTCTAGGTGTTTAGAATAATCTATATTCATTCAAGTCTCCTTAATATAAATTAATTACCACTTATTTCTTTATAGTTATCAATTGTTTCCAGCAATGCCTGTTTAATAAATTTGGATGTATCAATTGTAGCCTGATATATTATTTTAGACTTCTGGAATGTGCTCAGATTGTAATCCTCCGAATCGTCAGATAGAATCAACATTTCTGAAAGTTGAGGGGCAGTTTGAGCAGTAATATGATAATCCATAAGTGGATATATACTCTGCTCCTCTATAAACTTATTTACCTTACTTAGCTTCCTTAATGCTTCATTTAGTTTTTTGCTTGACAAGCCTCTTTCATATTCCCTAATAACATTATTACATTTTCTAATTGCAGACTCCGCTTCATCTAATATACTGTTCATAATAGGCACATAGCCTTCAAGATAATCTATTATTTTCCCAATGTCCTTCCTGTAAAAGATTGGTTCAATGTTAAACAAATCCTCATTTTCCATATGTATTTCTCTACAATACCTAGCAACTGCTTCTTTTAGAGGCATTACAATAGTCCCCTTTATTCTAGCTCCCCTCTCCTTTGCATCTATTACCTCTATATCGTTATTTAAAGCTATTAAGTCCTGATATCTATTCACAAATTCCTTCCAATCAACTCTTGATTTTATCATACTGCCATCAATGCCCTCTACCATAACATTGGCTTCTTCTCCTTTATTGTTAATTTCACCTCCGACATGGCTGACATTTCCATTAAAAGCAAGATCCTGTCCAACTAATATCACTCTCTTATATCCCAGTTCTACACAAGCAGTATATGCAACAATTGCAACTGATCCACTAGTAGTAATTTCAGATGCTTCCTTATTAACCAAATCATATATTCCATTCAGGAAGGGATTACTTGTACAGAATATTTTTTTTCCAATATGACGACTTAATATATCATTATTAGCTTCCATAGTACATATTAAAGGAATATTAACATCATCTCTTCGTGAAAAATGAATTAGTTCCTTTACAGGGTCAATTGTAACAGTGAAATCCGGTTCTAATCCATAGTCCAAAAGATAATCTAGAACCCGGTCACAAGCAAATATAACTGCTTTACCCTTAGCCTTTTTTAGTTCTTCAATATTTTCTTCAACTGAAGGCCCTGCTGCTACTACTATGGCAGGCACTTCTTTTGGTGTATATTTTTTTAATTCTTTTAAGTTGCTTGAATCAATTAAATAAGTCAAATTTTTAAATATATTTTGTATATATTTTTCACTAAGCTTTATTGTCGTATTAATATTTAAAGTATTAGATACTAGGCCTTCTTTAATCTCATTAAAAAAAGTTATACAGCTTTCTGCAAATATCTTATCATAATTAGGATAAATACATTGAATTTGCGACTTCATATTTGTGATATTGATTGCACTTTTAACTGTAATATGAAAAGAGAAATCGTTAGCTCCTTCAACTGCAATCACAACTCTTTTATCCGATAGTATTTCTGATAGATCATAATTCTTAATTACATGGCTAAAAATATCATAGCTCGGCTCATATATGATTAGTAAGTGACTTTCTTCCATTTTCCTTAATAATGCTCTAGCAAAGATTCCATTGCCAAGACCGTACATTGAAACAACTGTATTAATGTTTTGTAAGGTAAATTGGTCACTCCATCTTATTGCTTCTTCAATTGGTCTATAGATACTATTCAGTCTATATGTCATTGCCTTATAGGTAATCGAAACAATCTTCTCTCCATCCTTGGCATAAATAGTCTCTATATTATCTAATCTATTAGTATAATTATTATCATTATTTATAAGATTTTTGTATAAATAACTGTGATTATTTTCTATCAATTCCATGTTTTTATTATAAAAGGTCATAGCTTTATACTCCCTATTAGCTTCATATTTTCCTTAATTATAATATATCAGCATTAATAGCCTCAGTAAATAGCTCCTTCAACTCATATTCAAAGATATCAGAAAAAAGGATTGTATCGCCTATTTCCAAGGCCTTCATAGCTTGCATTAATATTTCATTCAATTTTACTTGATCTACTATTGTTTCATCTCCATTTTGTGCTTGATCAGATATGGCACTAGTAGTATTGTTCAATACTATTAGTGTATTTTCTAGCTCCTTATACCCTTCTTCTGTTTTGTTTTGATAAAATAAATTTGTTACTTTACTAATCGCTTCAATCGCTTCTTTTAGATTTTTCTTAATCATATTCATCCACCATTCTTGTTTTTAAAAAAGGACTGACTTAAAGTCAGTCCTTTCTTATGTTTTGATAATACTGTTACTGTAATAATGCAAGTACACCCTGTGTCTGTTGATTAGCCTGAGCAAGCATAGATTGTGCAGCCTGTTGAAGGATAGTATCCTTTGCAAAGTTAACCATCTCTTTTGCCATATCAACGTCACGGATACGAGCTTCGGCAGCCTGTAAATTCTCAGCGGTATTATCTGCATTTGCAATTGTATGCTCTAACCTATTCTGTAATGCTCCAAGAGCAGATCTCTGAGTAGATACATTGTCAAGAGCAGTCTGAATTGTGGATATCGCACCAGTAGCACCAACGTGAGATAATACTGCAGATGCAACACCTGTAATTGATAATGCAGATGCTCTCATGTCATTAATGCTGAATGTTATAATCTGACTTGTGTTAGCTCCTACCTGAAGATTCTTGGATGAGAAAGTACCATCTAATAACTTCATGGTATTGAATTCAGTCTGATTTCCTATACGAGTCACTTCATCAGTTAATGCTGTTAACTCTTTCTGAATAGCCTGACGGTCTGCTGATACGTTAGTATCATTAGATGCCTGAACAGCAAGCTCTCTCATTCTCTGAAGGATAGACTGTGTCTCATTTAGAGCACCTTCTGCTGTCTGAATTAAGGAGATACCGTCCTGAGCATTTGTTGATGCCTGGGAAAGACCTCTGATCTGTCCGCGCATCTTCTCGGAAATTGTAAGTCCAGCTGCATTGTCGCCTGCACGGTTAATCTTATAACCAGATGACAATTTCTCTGTAGCCTTAGCAATATTTCCTGTGGTAATACCTAACTGTCTGTTTGTGTTGGCTGCTGCCATGTTGTGTTGAATAATCATAAAATTATTCCTCCTTGAATTATTTTGTTAGCGGCATCCTTGCCACTATGATTATTTTTCTCCTAATTCTAAATAAGGAGAAGTTTCTTACATTATATATATCGGTAAAGTTTTATAAAACTTTATACCCATTTTGGAGTTTTTATTTCTTTTTGTCGTAAAAATATGACTGGGATTCCGGTTTGCTTGTCATATTCCTATAGTAATTAGTAACTGTCTCATTACTGAGTCTAGAACTCTTAATGCTTTTTCGCTTATTTGCTAATAAGGCTTCCAGTTTTGGTCTATTTCTTTTCTCAAGAGCTTGCAATTTAACGCTTAGATCGGTGATTGCTGTTACCAACTCTTTAAGTGATGTAATTTGAGATACATACTCCATGCGATTTTCGTTTAATTCCTCTCTCACACGATCGTAGACCATCTCAAACCCTCTATCCAACTCATCAAGACTTTTAATTTGCTCCTCTTTAAGAGTTATGGTCTTTAAGAACTCATCCTCCTCGAAGTCATCTGAGTTAATAATTTCTTGCTGTTTAGTCGTAACTTGCATCAATTCATTAAGAATCACCTGTTTTTTCCTAAGTGAATCTATTAACAATTGAATATAGGTTTGCTTAGCATTATCATTTAATTCCATAGCCTGCTCCTTTTGTAGCTATTTTGCCAGCCTCATTACTTCCTTCCAGGTGTCACGCATCTCTCTGATGTATCCAAGTGCTTCCTCAATTATCTCTACATCTTTTTTAATATTGCCTTCAATTAATCTCCGATAGATATAATCATAAACTATTTCAAATTGGTTAGCAGATGGATATTTAAAATCCAAGGTAATCCTAAGCTCGGCTATAATTCTTTCGGCCTTGATTATATTTATATTAGCCTTTTCTACATCATTCTTCTCTATAGATAAGATTGCTATATTACAAAACTTTATTGCACCCTCATATAGCATCAATGTTAATTCTGCAGGTGATGCTGTCAATATCCTATTATCCTTATATACCGCAGCAGCATTTACAGCCATATCATTTCCTCCCGTTATTTTAATTCTGATTACTGTTCATCCCAAGCATGGACATGAGAGCTGAGCTTTGTGAGTTCATCTTCGCCATGGCAGTCTCCATAGCAGCAAACTGTTTGAAATATTTATTCTCAATATCTAAAAGCTTAGCTTCCATCTTTGCAAGATCTGATTTATAATTGGCTAATGTCTTAGACATTTCCTTGTCATTATATACTGTCAGGGCGCTACTAAGAGTTGTACTCTTCATTTTATCCATCAATGAGCTATATAGATTATCAGCAATCTTTGTCATTACCTGAGCAGCCTCTTCAGGATTATTGTTAAGGGCATCCATGAGTTTGTTCTCAAGGGATGCTACAGTAGCAAAATCCTCATCTCCACTTATATGAAGAAGTCCTTTTTCAGTATAGCTCCCGGTTGTGATTCCATAGCTGGATAGTGAATATTTCTTACCGTTAACCGTGACACCTTCATTCAGAGATGAACGCATTACATCAATAAGGCCGCCTAGTATGTTGTCTCTTCTAAGAAGTGAGTCCTTGATTTTGGTCTCCCATTTTTCTATCTGCTCTTCTGTCATGGTTGCTCTTTCATCATCAGTTAGAGGATCATAACCGCGGGATGACTTAGCATTGTAGGCATCATTCATTTCCTTAAGAAGCTCATTGTAAGACTTAACAAAATCCTTAACCATATCATATACGGCTTCCGTATTGCCTGCTACAGATAAACTTATAGTCTCATCATCCTCAGTACCTGGTGTATCAAGTCCAACGGTTACACCCTTTAAAGTAAGTGTCAGACCGTTAACCGAGAAATTATTAGATGAACCGGTAAGCTCTGCTCCATTGTATATTACAATAGAATCAGTAGCCTGTACTAATACAGCCTGCGGATTACCATTAATCTCTATCTTACCATCAATATTCTTTCTTATTTCTCCAAATCCAAGATTTGCTAGACTTCCTGTTTGGCTAATAGGCTCATTAGCGGCATTGGCATATGCAGTGAGTAGTGTATCTAGTTGTCCCTCTGCTGCCAAAAACACATTGCCAACCTCGGCTTCATTATTCTTCCAAGCCTCATACTCAGCAGTTGCAGCTACTTCTGCGTCCAATCTAAGCCTATCTTTTATTGCAGCCTGTAATACTGCATCATCTAAGGGTTCGCCCTCTTCTAATCCTAGGCTTAATCTTAACTCAGCTTCAACCTCAGGTGTGACCTCGTCTATCTTACTTTGATTTGTCATGTAGTCATTGACAAATTTTGTTCTAACTTGCCCATACTTTATTTCCAAAAGCTTATCTTCTATTACGACTTTATCTTCAGGTGTAAGAGTATCATTTAGATAAGAATTAAGATAGTTATCAACCTTACTCTTATCAGCATTACTTAATAAATCATAGCTCAAGAAGTCACGGATAGCATTCTTGTCTTGCACTTGTACAGATGATGAAGAGGTAATCTCAAATGCATTCTCTACACCACTGGCCTTCGAGCTTATAAAGAAACGCTTCTGAGTTGTATCATAGCTAGCATTCAAACCAGCACTCTGGAGAGAGGCTATTAGATTTCCAACGGTTGTCTTCTCTCTAATGTCAAGATTAACTTGCTTTTCACCATTCTTTATCTGTATAGTGGTACCCTCGGATGCATCGAATCCGAGATCTACTAATTTAGTATTAGAGTTTATCTGGTTCCCTTTATTATCTGTATCAAGCTTTGCTCCGGTCACGAACTGTGAACTAGCAAGCTGCTTAACCTTAATTAAATGAGTTCCTTCCGGAGCATTTGATCCGGCAGTCACCTCTACCTTACCGATATTTGACGAGGTAGCTTTTTTCACAGCAAAGCTGCCCTGCATTCTAAGCTTAGATAATTGCCCAGTATACAAGGAATATATCTTAGAGTTTAATGCCTTCCACTTTTCCTGTTTCCATTCAGTGGTTGTTATTTTATTCTGTACTTTTGTAGACTTTAGCCGATGCGCATCCATTAATGACTTAACAACAGCCTCTGTATCCATTCCAGAGATCAATCCGGATAATCTCATTGCCATTATGACCCCTCCTATCTTCTTTCATCAATCATCAAGCCTGCAAGTTCCCACAATTTTTCTATCATTTTTAATGTCTCTTCCGGAGGTATCTCTCTTATAACCTCCTCGGTATCCTTATCCATAACCTTGATTGTCACTCTTCTTGTTTCCTCATGATAGCCAAATTCACATTTTGTGTTATGGCTCTTCAGTCTATTATTAGCTTTGGAAATCTCAGATTTAATATACTGTTGACTGGCGGCAGATGATTCTTTATCATCATCTTGTCCAGTAATAGGTTGAATAGCAGATGTCGATTCCTTCCTTAATGTTTCAAGTTTTACATTTACATCAACACTTTTAGACCCGCTTGCATCTGTTGGTTTTGCTGCTGGGCCAAGATTACTTTGATATATTGATGTCTTAACTACCTCTAAAGCCATTTTATACACCTCCGTGTGTCCTCAAAAATTATTCATCGTGCCCTTAACATCATCCTTGATATTTTATGGGCATATCTCTTCTATAAATATATCGGCATGATAAACAAAAAACTTTATATCTTACTTTATAATTTCTGATTAGTGAAACTCTTATGATAAAGTCACGAGAATGCATGGCAACTCATTCAAATAACTTCTTCAAAGCTTCCTCGTTTATCTCGGTAGAAGCCGCCTCTTTATTGGATTCTAGTATTTGTAGATATAGCTCCTTACGATAGATTGGTACTGATTTTGGCGCACTTATACCTATTTTAATCTGATCACCCTTTATTTCTAAAACAGTAATTTCAATATCATTCCCGATTATAATTGATTCATTAATTTTTCTTGATAGGGCTAACATTATTTGCCCCCCTTCTCGGCCTTTATAGCCTTTAGCTGCTCATAGAAGTAGTATTTTATTTCATAATTAGCATCATCTACTATTACCTGACAACCCTTTTTACTATCTGCATTAATTACAAAGGGTGCCTTTAAATTTGCGGATATCTTGGTAACATCGCTTGGGACTGTTACGGAAACCAAGACGACCAAATTTTCTGCATTGATATTCCCAAGGGAAGAAAGTAGCTCATCCTCCACAGTAGGATTGAAATCAGGCCTAATAAGAAATGGACTAATTACGGGGATAGCAAGACCCGGCTCCTCAATATTTTGTAGCCACGTGATATCAGGCCTTTCCCCGCTTTCATTATCGTAGATAATTGCGTATCTTTTGCAATCTGTAAAGCCTAAAATACCCTCATCAAAGGTAATTATTTTATCCTCTTCAAGATTTATCTCTCCAAAATGCTTTGTTTTAACTATCATAGGTTTCCCCTTTCGTATGAATATAATTATTTATAATATAAACTACTCAGATTAGTGGCTGCACACCGAAAGGTTCAGCTTGCTGAACCGATGCACTTATGCGTGTTTATAAAAAATCCAGTAATGAGTTCTGTACAACTCGAGAAGCTGCAGATAGGGACGAATTATATATCATCTGTGCTGCATTAAAATTAATGATAGTATCAACGATATCCACATCCTCATTCATTGACATAAGCTCCTTAAAATCAACCTTTTGGCTGGAAAGCCTGTTCTCTGTCAGTCTTAGTCTGAACAGTCTGCTACCAAGGTCTGCTGCAGCTACGTTAACTCTGTCCTGCTCCTTGTTGGAGCTGGTTATTCCTCTGGCAAATGTAGTCTGCATAACTTCCTTCTTAAGATCGAGCTCTGTTTCAAATTGCTCAAGCATTTTCTCATAACGAAGGATTTGGTCTTCCGTAAGGTTTTTATCCTCTAAACGCTTTTTAACCTCGGCAATTTTACCTTCAACTTGAATTACATCATCAACAGCCTTTAAAATATCATCAATATCTCTGCCGATTTTATGTGATATGGCATCGGATCCTTCTGTATTTATGGTAAGCTTTTGATTGTAATTAATTTCGTATTGGATTTCCTGTTTTTCTTTTGTGTAGTGAATCTGCGGTTGCTCCGGTTTATTATGATCTGTCATAACACAGTTGAAATAATGCTCAGGTTTAAGTTCACCCTTTTCAAAATTAGTTTTAGTATATGATAATTCTATATTGTCTGCTGTTCTTAATTCTTCATAAATGCTTCCATGCATGATAATCTCACCAGTCTCATAGATAAAATTAATGCCCGAAGGAGGTTGGGGGTTATATGCATTCGGATCATAAGCAGATATGGTTTGTATATTAATAAATGGTAACTGCTCTTCGGATTCCTCTCCAGGTACAGGCTTAGTATAGCGAATACTATCAATGGTCATATTCTCAAGCTTATCATAGGATAGTTTTAATCGATATGTGTTCTCCATCCTGGGAGCATCCGCGAAATCTTCCAAAGGTTCATCAAAATCCTTAAGTTCATATGAACCTGATACTCTGGATATCATCCGTATCTGGTCACCTGAAAAATTCTCTGTTATATCATATTGTAGATGGTCGACATTCTCCATGAATGTTAATGGACTATCCGTTTTATAACCAGAAAATACATATCTGCCGGCATAATTAGCATTACCCTCCTGATATATCTGATTCTTCATCTCTACAAGATTCTGAACAATTGAAGCGCGATCGGTAGCTGTCAGGGAATCTGAGGCTCCCTGAACACAATCTGTATTAATCTGTCTTAATATTTCATTTATTGTTTTTAAAGAGCCTTCGGTTATATCCATCCAGGACATGGCATCCGGAATGTTCTTATCATAATACTGTTCAAGCTCAGTCAAATTTGTTCTAAGCTTCAGGGCTCTAACCGTAACGATTGGGTCATCTGATGGCTTTTGAATCTTCTTGCCTGTGAAATATTGCTCCTCCAACTTAGACACATTTAATTTATTCTTATTAATATTACTGAGCATATTATTTGTCATCATACGGTTTGTGATTCTCATTTGGCACCTCCAACATTATGTTCCCATATAGGTAATCAATCTATCATAAATCTCATTCATTACGGATATTACTTTAGCGGAAAGATTATAAGCGTTCTGGAAGCGAACGAGACTCATGGCTTCCTCGTCAATATCCACACCCGATACGGATAACTTTTGGTTTGTAATGGCCCTAAGGATATTCTCCTGGCTAATGGAAAAATTATTCGCTTTTTTAGTATCAATTCCTATATCCGCCACCAGAGTATTCATGAATCCTCCCGGTTCTCCTTGTCCAAACATGGTCTTGTCAGATTTTAATGCTAACAAGGCTTCTACAACATCATTATTGTCTATTCCATTTACTACATCTGTAGCAGCCGCAAACCGACTAGGGTCATTCATCAGCTGACTATTTATAGTAAAATTGTCTGCTGTCAAAAAATAATACGATCCATATAGAGGTCTATTCTCCGGTACCTCTTCAAAAAAGCTGCCCGTCTGAGAATTAAAGGTATCAAAGTCATAGTAGTAATAATCATCTGATTCAGCTAATGGACCAAATACATACTCTCTCCCATTTACCTTATTCGTCGCACTGAAGAAATCTGTTCCGGGATTATTATTAAGATCTCTTCCTGTTCTATGGATCTCATTAAAGGCTTTGGCATATGTTCTGATGAACATATTCATCTGGTCCAGATAATAAGGAATTCCCTTATAGTTTATACTTTCACCTATTGCTGCTCTTGTATCTATGGCATCCGTCCAAAGTGGCTCCTCAAGCTCAAAAGAATAGATAAATTCACCGGTATCTTCATCTCTATTAACCTCAAATCCGACATATACATAATCCATATTTCCTATGGTTATAACACCGGATTCGGGAATGTTCAGCCTCTCTACCTCATTTATTGTAGTGCCGGTTAAAGTAATATAATTATCCCCGGCAACAGCAGAGACACTTCCCTGAAGATTATTTCTATTATTACCATCTCTGATTTCATATAAGGCCTTAAGAGAACCTCCAAGATTCTGACTTCCCAAATTAAATGATTGGCCACTGGCCCAAGCCACATCATATAGCCCATCTATATCATTTTGATTCTGCTTCTTCTCTCTTGGGATAACCTGAAGTGTATTATAATTTCCTCCATCCACTAAGGTCTGTCCATCCATCTTTATTACATAGCTGGTAACACCAATACCGTCACCTATCACCTTTTCAGTAACTGATACAGTGGCCATATTGGATAATTCATCAACCAAAAGAGCTCTTTGATCTCTAAGGTCATTAGCAGCACCACCTCTTACCTCCAATGTATTAATCTGCTTAGTAAGAGCAGCAATCTGCTGTACTGTTGAATTAATTTTTTCAACCATGTTTCGAATCTCAAAATTACATTCATCCTGAATGTTTTTTAGGTTTTCTGATAATGAATTAAAATAGTCCGAAAGACTCTTACCATAATTAATAACCTGACTACGAACAGTAAGACTGGATGGATTATTTGCAAGCTCCTGAAGGCTGTTATACATAGAATTAAATGTAGTTGTAAATCCTTCCACGCTAACCTCATTAAAGTAATTTTCTATTTCGGTCATATAGTGGGCTTTACTGGCGTATTCTCCCATAATTGTATTGTTTTTTCTAAACTTTACATCATAATATTCATCTCTAAGCTGTGTTACTCCCGTAACACTGACACCGGTTCCTGCCATACCATAGCTACTATTCATCCTAAGCGCTTTTCCTGCCTTTTGACTCATAACCTGTCTGGTATATCCGTTTGTTTCCGAGTTGGATATATTATGGGCAGTCGTATCCAGAGCCGCCTGATAAGCATATAAACCTGATTGTCCAATATGTAAACCAAAAAATGTTGATCCCATGCTACCTCCTATAAATTCATAATTATGTGCTCTAGCATCTCGCTGACCACATTAATATACCTTGCTGCAGCATTATATGAGTGTTGAAACTTTATCAGATTTGTTAGTTCCTCATCGGAGGATACACCGGCGACCTCAGATCTTTTATTATCAATACTTGTCACCATAGATATTTGATTCATACTAATGGTATGAACCTGTTCACCTCTGTTAGCAATCTCCGATATAAATGAAATATAATAATCATTAACATTGTTTGAGGTTAAAGTATTTGGTGATAAGGTTGCGAATGGCTTTTGCCAGTTGGATAAAAGTCTCTGTGCCATTTCAATATCATATGCTCCTGTTCCGTCATTCTTTGATAGAGGTAGATATGAATTGTTTTGAAGAATATTTGGATTAACTTCTATTTCTCCTAATGTATAGAGAGAATAGTTGTCATTCGGATCCTCTTCTATATATACACGGGCATATATAGTCTCAAAATCCCCTTCATCGTTAATGATTTGAATATCCTGAAAGTCTGTATAACGAGGAGTAGACTTCTTAGAAAATAAAGCCTCACCGGCAGTTCTCTGTGAATCCAATCCTACAGAAGCATTTTCTTCATCAAAAATCTTTAGCTTGCTACCATCTGTCAAGGTTACCTCTTTATTTGGACATAGAGTGTCATTAACCATGGTAACTATACCATGTATCAGCTGATCAAATTGGGCTTGAGCTGTCATCATTACAGACGGATTGATTAAATTATTATATTCTCTTACCGCATCCTGATACTGTGTATGGGTTTCATATCTTTCACGGACAGGTATATCGGTATAATTAGCTTGTTTATGACCTCTGGCAATAAGTAATCCCTTTAAGGAACCAATATCAGTATCATGCATGGATGACGGAGGTCTATCCATATTAAATACATCAACATAGCCATGGGCGACCCAAATTGGCTTTAGCATCTGGGAATCCTCACTTATTTGGGCTGTATCCATACGGTAAACCAAATCCTCTGTTACAAATGGTACGCCCTCTACATTGACTGTAACGACACCTGCTGGATTCTCTTTATATGTAATTTGGATAATCTTACTAAGCTCATCCAAAAGTAGATTTCTATTGTCTCTTAAATCATTAGCCTTTTCTACACCTGTGCTCTCGTAATGCCTAATTTTAATATTAAGCTCTCTGATTTCATCACCAATTTCATTGATTCGATTTACCTGATCAACAATCTTTGTATTAAGATTTATCTGGTAATCATTCATCTGATTATATATATTGTCGGCTCTTTCCACAAATGAAACTGCGGTTTGTATAAATGAAGCTCTTGCCACAATATTGTCAGGCTCTCTAGACAACTCCTGCAATGCTTCCCAGAATTCCTTCATAGTATTCTGAAATTGAACACCTTCCAGCTCGCCAAATAATCCCTCAACTTCCTCTATTGCTTGGTATTGGGATTCATAAAAAGCCTGTCTACCAATTTCCTGGCGATAGGCTTGATCCAAGAAGGCATCTCTCACCTGTTTCACCTCAGCAAAATTGGCACCCAAGCCGCGTTGCATGGATGAAAGGTGGGATTCACCCCATTTAACATATTGAAAATCAGTAAATATAGCTTGTTGTCTTACATATCCTTTTGTATCTACGTTTGCTAGATTATGTGATGTAACATTAAGAGCCGCTTGACTGACATTCAGACCCGACACTCCTATATGTAGACTACCAAATGAAGCCATAAACATACCACCTTCACTTTGATTTACTTACTGTTTTGCATCGAACATCCCTGTTCCTGAAGATTTTTCATTATCTTGCGATGCATTTTTAGTGTAAGTGTTGTTCCCCGGCGACATCCTTGTACTTTGAAGAAAATTCATATTGAATTCTATCATCTCTAGGGATTGTTGAATTAGAACCTTGTTTCTATTATTAATTTCAACTAATATATTAACGGTTTCCTTAAGCTTGTCGTGAAGCTCAGATAAAATCCTTTTTTCCTTTTGTTGATGATCCAATAGACCAACTAGGGTAGAAAGATTTAAGTTCTTGTCTTCTTTTCCAAGAACAGTTCCGATATCCTCCATAACCCTAGCTCTCTTGTTCTCCAGAGCCGTGACCTTGTCTATTGCATCTTGTTCCTTCGCAGTGATTTCCTGCAAAGCTACTGTGTCATTCATAACGATTATCTGTGTCTTTTCTCTGACAACAGGAATAAGCTGATTATATACATCCTGTTCCTTACTTAATATATCAATTAACTCATCAATTAAGCTTGCCACAATTTACCTCGCTTCCGATATAAAAGATCTTATACCAGTTCATCAAAATAACGGTTAACCACTTTATCGGCTACATCTGTCATATTAATATTGTAAGTCCCAGATTCAATCTGCTTCTTGATTTGGTTTACTTTATCCTCTCTTACATCAGGAGTCTGTGTAACAATTTGCTTTGCCACCCTATAATCCTGTCCCTTTTGGGATATCTCTAGCTTATCACTAAAGCTTCCACCGCTTGGCTTAGTTGCTTTCTTAACATTATTAGCGTTATAAACCTGACTTACCTTGTTATATGCATCTATACGCATAATTTCACCACCTAACTAAAACTGATTGTTGATTTGTTCTATTACCCTATATTATTTATCGGCTTTTTACTAATAAACATTATAGGTAAAATGCTTTAATTATGTTAATCTATTAGCTCCAAATAAACCAAATCAATATATATCCAGTTATAACTGCTGATAGGGTAAATGGAACACTTACCTTCATAAATGTTCCCGCACTTACCTCATATCCTTCTTTTCGCAAGATACCTAGTCCTGTAATATTGGCAGATGCACCTATAGGAGTTATATTACCACCTAGGGTAGCACCAATTAGTAATCCAAAATAAAGTAGGTTTGGCTGTATCCCCATAATATTTGCTATCTCTCCCACAACCGGAAGCATTGTTGCCACATATGGGATATTATCAATAAAGGCAGAGAACAATACCGAAGCCCATACTATCAAGGAGTATATTAAAAATACATTATCACCGCTTGCTTTAACAAAGATCTGACTTATGTCCTTTACAAGTCCTACTTCGGTAATTCCACCTATCACAACAAACAATCCCGCTAAAAGAAGGATTGTATCAAAATCTATGGAATTAATACTATCTTTAATGGTCTCTGAATTTCTTGTCTTAATTAGCTTGCGAATAAGTCCTATTAGGAATAAGCCCATACATATAATACCATTCATCATGCCTTCGATAGCATCTGGCTTGTACTCACTCGGGACAAATGAGTTAAGTATCAATAGTACCACTATGCCTACCAATAGTACTGTAGGAAAATAATCCTCAACCTTAGTTCGCTCTGAAGTCTCTATATATTGTCTATCATTTCTAAAAAGGACTAAAAGGACTATAGTAGAAACAACTGCACCGGCTTCAACTACCCAGAATATTCCCGGCTTACCATCAAGATAAAAGAAATCTATAAAGCTTAGGTTGGCATGTCCGCCAAGTAATATAGATGTGGTATCACCAACCAAGGTGGCAGCCCCCTGAAGATTAGAGGAGATGGCTATAGAGATTACACTTAGCACCGGTGATATTCTAAGCTTCTTGGCAATATTTACAGCGACGGGAGCAACCATCAATACAGTTGCTACATTATCTACAAAGGCAGATATTATACCCGCAAAGAGAGCCAATGATATAATCGCCCATTTTATATTTGGCACCCTATTAATAATATGGTCGGCTAATAAAGAAGGCATCTTAGATTCTATAAAGAAACCGACTACTCCCATTGTGCCGGCAATCATTAAAATAACATTCCAGTCTATTGCCGTAAGAACTTGATTTAAAGGTAATATACCAAGGATAACAAAAATTGCCGCTGAGACTAGGGCAATGTATGCCCTAATTTTAGGAAAAGATAATAATAAAATATAAGTCAATGCAAATAATATAATAGCTGTGGTCTTCATAGTCCTCCCGATTTATGTGTTTATATATAAACACAAATTCCCCCCCTAGAGGGGGAATTTATACTTATAATTTATTTACTTCATTTGCTCTTTTAGAATCTCAATTGCTTTTTGAAGCTGATTATCCTCATCTTTTGGAATAGTTACCAGCTGCTTTAACTCTTCGTCTAGCTCGATTTCCACGTCAGGCACAATGCCCTCGCCATGTATATTTCGTCCATTTGGCGTAAAATATTTAGATATAGTAAGCTTGATGGCGGTTCCGTCTGTTAAGGGTATGACCCTTTGTACTATCCCTTTACCAAAGCTTGTAGTCCCTATCACTGTTGCCTTATCATAATCCTGCAAAGTCCCTGCAAATATCTCTGAAGCGCTGGCGCTATTACCATTAATCATTACCACCATGGGTTTATTATATCGATCAGAATTATCGGTTTTTTCTTCTTCTCGATTACCATATTTATCTTCAGTGTATACAACTAATTTCCCTTTAGGAAGCAAACGGTCCAGAATATCAACCACCGAGTTTAAAAGTCCCCCGGGGTTATTTCTGACATCAATGACTAGTCCTTTCATTCCCTTCTTTTCTAATGCAGAAATCGCGCTAGAAAATTGAGAAATAGTAATATCATCAAATTCAACAATTTGAATATAGCCTATATCGTTCTTTAGCATCTCATATTCAATGGTCGGGATATTAATCTTTTTCCTTACTATAGTAAAGTCCATGGGATCTGTGACACCATCTCTATAGATAGAGATATTTACCTTGGTGCCTTCCTTGCCCTTGATTTTACCAACAACCTCTGTAAGGTCTTCGCCTGTGACCTCTACACCTTCCACTTTAAATAAAATATCATCAGGAAGCAAGCCAGCATTATAGGCAGGTCCATCCTTATATGGTCTTACAACGGTAATTACTCCCGTCTTAACATCCTGACTTACCACGGCTCCAATACCATGATATACACCAGAGGAGCTTTCAATTAAATTCGCATACTCCTGTTTGGTATAGTATGTTGAATAGGGATCATCCAGACTATTAACAAATCCTTTATATATCCCTGTGGCATAAGCCTCTGAATCTACATCTTCTAAATAATACGTATCTATTATCATCTTCAATACAGATAATTTTTCGACAATATCCTCATAATTATCTTCTTCTGTATTATTGGCAGCGGACACATCCTCTATAGGTGTGGCATCAACCTTTTCTGGTTCATATACCAGGTAAAATACGCCAAAGCCTATTAAGGACAATAATATAGCCCCAAAAATCCCGGACAGAAATCCGGTTAAAAAGTTTTTCCTCATACCAAGCCTCCTAAAAAAGTAAATAATCAATAATCTAACTGTTCCATGTATTTCATATATTTAACAACCATTAAAGCTATTTTAAATGTAATTGCATCTTCAAATACACGAAGATCAAGATTGGTATTCTTTTGTAATTTATCTAGGCGATATACAAGGGTGTTCCTATGTATATATAATTGCCTTGAGGTCTCGGATACATTCAGGTTGTTCTCAAAGAATTTATTTATTGTAGCTAGTGTCTCATCATCGAAGTCATCAGGTGATTTGCCTTCAAATATCTCTTTTATAAACATTTTACACAGAGGCATGGGAAGCTGATAAATCAATCTTCCAATTCCTAGGTTGTTGTATGCCACGACATTTCTGCCGCTGTAGAATATCTTGCCCACGTCAAGAGCCATCTTTGCTTCCTTAAAGGATCTGGATACATCCTTAATTTCAGATACTATTGTACCATAAGCCACATGAACCTTTGTCATAGCCTCGGTATTAAGCATGTCAAGGATAATTTTAGCTGTTTTATTCAGATCCTCATAGGTCTCATTATGCTTTACTTCTTTTACAAGTATAATATTCTTTTCATCTACAGCTGTAATAAAATCCTTTGTCTTTCCAGAGAATAGGCTACGAACTGTCTCAAGAGCATTAGCATCCTTTTCATTCTTAGTCTCAATAATATATACAACTCTTTTAGCTTCAGTATCAATATGAAGCTTCTTTGCACGGTTATAGATATCAACCAGCAGTAAATTATCAAGAAGAAGATTCTTGATAAAATTATCCTTATCATAACGCTCTTTATAGGCTATAAGCAGATTCTGTATTTGAAAAGCAGCAATCTTTCCAATCATAAATACATCCTCGCTGTCACCCTTTGCAACAATTACATATTCCAATTGATGCTCATCAAAAACCTTAAAAAACTGATATCCTTGAATAGCCTGACTATCAGCAGGTGAAGCTACAAATGATAAAACTATATTCTCATATTGATCTGTATTCTCAGCTGTTGATGCCAAAGCTTTACCTTCTGTATCCATAACCGATATGTCAATACGTGTAATACCCTTTAAGCCATCAATTGTATTTTGAAGAATTTGATTTGAAATCATATATACACTCCTTTAAATATTATATTTGAATTTTTACTTAAAATTCATAGATACTAATCCCATTTTAGCACTATAATAGTAATAAGTAAACTATTTTTATTAATATTGCATAATACTTTTAGTACAATTCTATGAATTTACTACTATTATAAATTAGTTGCCTCATTAAACTATATCCATGATATGTCTATATAGTCCATTTATAGTATACAGTTTTAGGATTTCAAGCAAAAAAAGAGAACACCGAAGTGTTCCCTTCAATCTTTATATTATTAGTTTGTTATAACCTCTTCTGTATCCTTATCAAATACATGTAGCCTATTCATATCAAAAGCAACCTTTAATACATCATCAGGTCTAGCTGTTGTACGAGGATTTACACGAGCGGTAAATTCTAAGGTATCATCAACCGAGAAGTATAAGAATACTTCAGCACCCAGAAGCTCGTAAACTCTTACAGTTGCTTCAAGTACAGCTTCAGGATAATTGTTGATATACATCTCTTCATCATGAATATTCTCAGGACGAATACCGATAACAACGCTCTTATCAACATATCCGCCATCAACAAGCTTCTTAGCCTTATTCTCAGGTAGCTTTAAAGCCTTGTTATGGAATTCAACAAATACATCTTCACCTCTCTTAACAACAATAGCATCCATAAAGTTCATCTGAGGTGATCCCATGAAACCAGCAACGAATAAGTTCTGAGGCTTATCGTAAAGGTTCTGAGGAGAATCAACCTGCATAATTAATCCATCCTTCATAACAACAATTCTTGTACCAAGTGTCATAGCCTCGGTCTGGTCATGTGTTACATAGATAAATGTTGTCTGTAATTTCTGATGTAGCTTGGAAATCTCGATACGCATCTGTACTCTCAATTTCGCATCAAGGTTTGATAAAGGCTCATCCATAAGGAATACCTTAGGATTACGAACGATTGCACGACCCATAGCTACACGCTGTCTCTGACCACCGGACAGAGCCTTAGGCTTACGATCTAATAAATGCTCAATATCAAGAATCTTAGCTGCTTCATGAACAACCTTATCAATCTGATCCTTGGGAACTTTTCTTAATTTCAGACCAAATGCCATATTATCATATACTGACATATGAGGATATAGCGCATAGTTCTGGAAAACCATCGCAATATCTCTATCCTTAGGTTCAACATCATTTACTAACTTATCATCAATATAAAGTTCACCCTGTGTAATCTCTTCAAGGCCTGCTATCATACGCAGTGTTGTAGATTTACCACAGCCTGATGGCCCAACGAAAATAACAAACTCTCTATCGGCTATCTCAAGACTAAAGTCTTTAACTGCTACTACGCCGTTAGGGTATTGCTTCGTAATATTCTTTAATGATACACTTGCCATTTTCTATCCTCCTATACATTTCGTGTATGTTCTTGTACTTCTTTATATCAGTATGATACACCATTTGTTTTACATAAACCATATCCCATTTTAACAAAATCGGTTTTGCCCTTTTGTATAATTTGTATATTTAAAGATAAATTAAGTGTTTTTACCGATAATCTAAATATTTTTTGTTTTATTTACTGTCTATATTCTATAAAGCCTTCACCCATTACTTCACGTACATCATTGACAATTACGAAAGAATTTGGGTCTATTTTCTTAGCAATTTCAGTAATTTTAACAATTTCATTCTTGGAAACTACACAAAAAAGCATCTTCCTTTCCTTATGGGAGTACATACCTGTGGAGCTTAAACCGGTTACCCCACGGTCAAGGGTGGTCATTATTTCTTTTGCAATCTTGTCATATTCATCAGAAATTATATATGCCATTTTTGCAAATTTCAAACCTTCCAATATACCATCTGACACTTTAGTGGTTATGATTACGGCTATAATAGCATACAATGCATTTCCTAGTCCAAACACCAAAGCTCCTAAAACAATTATTGCTCCATCAATAAAAGTCAGAATAAAGGGAACCGAAATATGTCGTTTGTATCTATGGATTAGCGTTGCCAGCAAATCTGTTCCACCCGTGGAAGCATATACTGAAAACACCATTCCCATACCGACACCGGTTATAGCTCCTCCCACTACAGATGATAATAACATATCATTAAAGTTAAAATCATAGATTGGAATAATCATCAAGGATATAACCAAGCTTACTGTGCCAAAAAAAACATTAAGCATGGTCTTTAGTCCCAGAATCTTAATGGCTACTATGAATAAAGGTATATTAACTATAACTGTAAAAAGCCATATAGGAAGACCGCCCTCCCATATATACTTAGTAATCTCCTTGACTATTATAGCAAGTCCGGATATTCCTCCTGTAACTAAGCCCAAAGGCTCATATATTAAATTAATAGCTAAGGCCATCAAAAATGAACCTACAGCAATTGTCACATACTTTTTAATTATTTTACTTGTTTTACTTAATACTTTTCTTCTTGACATTATTCAACCCTTTTTATGCCTTTCACATTATTAGCTTGCGCTCATACTTGTCTAGCTATACTCTATGTACTGGGTTTATTCGCCCAAGTAATCTTTAAGCTGCTTGGCAGCTTCCAGTTCATTAATAGTATATGCACTATTACTATCAGCTCCGGCGATAACCTCAAATACGATATTTTTTCCCGGAGTGTTTAGATAACTTTCCATATAATTAAGCTTATCCTCAAAAGAAAGATTTGATGTAATTTCATCATATAACTCTTCTATATAATTACGTAATTCAGTCTCTGTACTTATTGTATGTAAATGCTCCAAAAAACTATCAGAAAAAACTTCTCTAGGAAATATATTCTCTGAATTCTGCAGATTATTTGCTTTTCTCTTTATAATCTCAGTATCAAATACAGTATTGTATATGCTCTGTGGTACTACTGTAAAATAGCTAATTTGAATATCTAGTAGCTCCTCAATCATTAAAACTCCATATTCATACACATTTTCCTTGGGCAGATAACCGGTTATGGCAGAAAGCTTTAAAAAGCTAGGAATCGATGGCTTAATAAGTACAAGCTCTCTATGCAATGAATCTGATAAGGTTAGTTGAGTTTTAATGGGAATTGTAATATAGTAAAGCATTACATTTTCACAATTAAATATCTCTAAAATCAACTTTGTAATGTCTCCGCTTTCTTCATCAACGCAGTAGATGAGATGCTTTGATACATCATCAATTCTTGCCTCGGTAATAAGAGCCTGCTTTTTAACCGGCGGAATGGCTTCTATCACATTTGAATCCTCCACGTCATAAAAATACATCACTAATTTATAGCTAGCAACAATAATAATAGTAACAAGCATTAAAAAAAGAAGGGATTTTAAAAATCCTGTAGCAAATATTTTACCTGCACTTTTTCTCATATATTCACCCCTCATTCTAGACTATTTTACCATACCACAATTCCCTAATCAACATCCGCGAATAAGCAGATTAGTCCAAGATAATCAGAAACTTTTTTTGTGACATGTTGTATATGTCATAATAAAATGATATATTTATCATGGATAAAGTGTATCGGTTCAGCAAGCTGAACCTTTAAGCGAACGAAAAAGTCGAAGACTTTCGTGTTCCTAATCTGCGAACTAAAATGAATTGGAGACTAATATGACTAAAGTTAATAGTATTAATAAAGGAACTGTTCTTGTAACAGGATCATCCAGAGGTATCGGAAAGGCTATTGCTATAAAATTCGCAATGGAAGGCTATAATCTAATAATAAACGGCAGTAGTCGCAAGGATAAACTACTACAGACCAAGTACGATATCGAACAGTATAAGGTTTCATGTATGGCATACTTTGGGGATATTGGTGATTATGACAAGGCTAAAGAGCTCTTCTCAATGATCAAAGAAGAGTTCGGTCATATAGATATTCTAGTGAATAATGCTGGAATATCCTATGTAGGCTTGCTTACAGATATGTCCTTAGAGGACTGGAACAAGATTATCACAACCAATCTAACTTCCGTATACAATTGTTGCTCACTTGCTATTCCCGATATGGTTAAAGAAAAGAGTGGTAAGATTATTAATATATCCTCAGTCTGGGGAAATGTCGGTGCTTCCTGCGAGGTGGCATATTCTGCGTCCAAGGGGGGGATGAATGCATTTACAAAAGCACTAGCTAAGGAGCTTGCCCCCAGTAATATTCAGGTAAATGCTATCGCCTGTGGCGCCATAGACACCGAAATGAATAAGTTCCTTACAGATGAGGAGCTACTGGCGCTTTCAAATGAAATTCCTAGCGGTAGGCTTGGCAATGCAGAAGAAGTGGCTGATTTAGTATATCAATTATCACAAAATAACAGCTACCTTACCGGCCAGGTTATTGGCTTGGACGGTGGCTGGATTTAATGGTGCCAGGCACCATTACGAAATTGTTACATGGTGTTCATACTTTCTTAATGGTGCCTGGCACCATTAAGAGACATCATTAAGAATATCAATCTGTTATGTACCTCAACCAACCATTATATATATCTTCTTCGCTAGCTCCGAAGGCAGCTTCATAATCTCCAGCTTGCGCAAATGCCTTAATACTGTCCCAAGAATATGTATTATCTAGATACTCAATATAGCTATAAGAATATTGATATCCGTTGAAATCAGCAAATTTTATCGGTGCTGTAAGGCCCTTAATACGGGTCTGCTCTAGGGTAGGTATAGTACCGTATCTCTTTATATCTCCGGGATTTTGCCCGGACAGATACCCTGCCAGCCCATTATCTACCCAATAGGTCATATCCTCATTCAGGACATGATTATATGCATGAACGATTTCATGTAGAACTGCATTCTTAACGGAATTATAATCATGCGCTTTACCGGGATTAGCAGGGGATGTAAGAATAACATCTGTGCTTATATTGTCACCAATATGCCAATCTAAGCCCAAAAAGGGTACTATATATCCATATTTCTTTGTCTGCATTGTCCTTTGCTTGTCATATATGTAAATGCGTATATTCTCTTTCTCTGTAAGCCCCAGAAGCTCAGCGAGCTCTCTTGCTCTTTCTTCTGCTAGTTCAAATGCATCCCTAGCCGCTTCCTTCTCTGTCTCATAATATACGTTCACCCAGTCCCCAACGAATACACTCATTGTAGAATTGGCAAGTCTTATAGTCGGAATAAAATTAATCAAAGCAATAAGAACAAATGCTAGTATAAAACCTATAAATATTTTAAATAACACCTTGTATATTCTCATAAGATAGTTCTTCCCCCTAATTCTTCTCCCACAGTGCCTAGTACCACTATATGGTAATTAGCTTTTCTCCATCTTGAATTATATCGGTCAAATTCTTTCCCCAATAAATCACATTAACTCCTATCTCAGCCAAATACTCGGATACACCTAGCTGGTCCGAACACCCTTTGCATGCTGTGAATTTAACACCGACATGAATAGCCATTTTTATCTTTTCTCGTATGATTTCATTCTCAGAAGCCAGCTTGGCAGAGGCTCCCCATATTACTACCTCCACCTCATCCCACCAGTCTTTTAGAATGCAGTTTTGAGAATACATAAGTACCATTTTCTCAGACGTTATCATATTATCACTTGTCCATAGGATATATAGCTTTCTCATATTTAATACGCCTCCCCATAAAAACTATATTATTTTCAATCTAGATAAGACTTCAAGCATACCAATAGCTGTTAAATATAGTGCAGATATAATTAGAAAAATGAAAGCTAGCCAGGAAACCTTCTTCTCATCAACAGATTCTTCTATAATATCGTCAGATTTAGGCGTGGCCTTTATAGACCTTAGTAGTAATAAACAAATAAAAAATACATTCCCTGTTTGAGATAATTTTATCATAAGGAGCTTTATTGTTCAAATTAAAAACCTATATTTGTTCCCTAGGAGGGGTGACATTTTCACCTGATAATTAACCTCCCCTAGGGGTGACATTTTCAAAAGTTGTTGACACATAAAAATCTTAATAGGATCTCTATATATAATAATAGAGTGGGATTCGAGAATCCCACTCTAACTATTACTGTATAATATTTATAATAAGCATTACTCTCTAAAAACTCTATAAATTCAATTTATATACTATGCCTTTAGGACAGCATCAGCAATTCCTTTTGCATCCAGACCATATAAAGCCATTAATTCATCATAGGGCCCAGAAGCAGCATAAACCTTTGGTACTCCAAGCATTTTAACAGGGACCGGACTTTTTGCCGCACATACTTCTGCGACCATGGTACCCAAACCGCCTTGTAAATAATGCTCCTCTACTGTTACTATCTTCCCTGTTCTATTCGCCGCTTCAACTATAATTTCTTCATCAATAGGACACACGGTAGGCATTCCAATAATATGAGGATTACACCCTTGCTCCTCTAATAACACCGCTGCCTTCAACACTTCAGCAGTAATAGAACCGGTGGAGATAATTGTGATATCCTCGCCCTCCTTAAGTACAGTTCCCTTTCCAATAATAAAAGGCTTTTCTTCAAATAATACTGGTTGTGCAGCATTACCGATTCTCATATAAACAGGTCCATCATGCTCTAGCATAGCTTTTACTGCATATCTGATCTCTACCGGATCCTGAGGTGCTAGTACAACAACACCCGGTATCATCCTCATGATTGCATAATCCTCCAAAGAATGATGGGTAGCTCCCAAATCCGAATATGTTAGGCCACTATTTCTTCCCACAATTTTAGCATTTTGTTTCATATAGCCCAAATCATTTCGGAACATTTCATAAGGTCTTACTGTAACAAAGGGCGCAATTGCACAAAATACCGGTATCTTACCAGTTGTCGCCAAGCCTGATGCGATTCCCATAACTCCTTGTTCCATAATACCAAATTCAAAATAACGCTCAGGATGTTCCTTCGCAAATTCACCAAATCCTGAACTACCACCACTATCTGCGGAAAGGATGACAATATCTGAATTTAATTCTGCCAGTTCTGTTACGGCCTTACCAAACTCTTTTCTAGGATCTAATTTCTCTCCTACCATCATACTTCCTCCTATCATATTAATTCTAACTCTTTTATAGCGGTTTCTGTTTCATAGATTGCCTGATTTAATTCTTCCTTAGATGGCTTCCAATAATGATAAGCCGCCTTATTTTCAGCAAAGGATATCCCTTTAGATTTAATTGTATGAGAAACTATCAATGTAGGCTTTCCACATTGCATAGGTATTAAATCCAAAGTCTCAATTATCTCTTTCATATTATTTCCGTCTATGTCTTTAACCGCCCAGCCAAATGATGAGAACCGTTCAGCTATCGGTTCAAAATTCATAATATCTGACGTATGCCCGCTGATTTGAAGTCCATTATTGTCAACAAATACAACCAGATTATCAAGCTTATGATGAGCCGCAGCTGCCGCTGCTTCCCAATTAGAGCCCTCCGCTAACTCACCATCACCCATAACCACATAAACCTTTGAAGACATTTTATCAAGCTTAAAGCCCAAGGCCATACCGCAGCCAATGGATAAGCCGTGCCCTAAAGCTCCTGTATTTGCTTCAATTCCCTCTAGCTTATGCATATCAGGGTGTCCGGGTATCTTAGTATTTAGCCTTCCATAAGTATCCAGTACAGATTTATCAAAATAACCCTTCTCCGCCAATACAGCATATTGTGCCATACATTTATGACCAGCTGAAAGGATAAAACGGTCCCTATCCTCTAGCTTTGGATTTTGGGCAGATATGTTCATTTTATAGAAATAAAGTGCAGTCAATATATCTATGCAGGATAGAGCTCCACCAAGATGACCACATCCGCTGGCTTCCACCATACGTACTACGTTTCTTCTGCATTTTGCTGCATTTAGTTCCAGCTCTTTGATTACTTTTCTATCCATTATGCATGCCTTCTTTCATACTCCAATATCCGATCAACCTTGGGAGCAGATCTTGTATTGGGATCATAGGAGACGCTTAGGTATTCCTTTACACAGCATTTGGCTACTTCTATACCCATAATCTGTGCACCCATAGCAATTATGTTCGCGTTGTTACTAAGTTGAGCCCTCTGAGCCTGATAAACGTCGGTTACCAGAGCTGCATATGCTCCATCTATTTTATTAGCTGCAATACTTACTCCAATTCCTGTTCCGCAGATTAATATTCCTCTATCATAGCTACCTTTTGCCACTGCCTCTGCCACTTCTATAGCAGTATTTGCATAAATCGGATCATCGCTGCCAAAATCAATACATTCATGACCCAGCTCCTCAATAAAGGGAATAAGCTGTGCCTTAAACTCTGTAGCATTTGGATCACATCCTATAGCTATTTTCATAATCTTCTTCCTCCTTTAGCTCTTAATCCTCGTTCAAAAGCTCATTTATAATACTTAGACTCTGTTCAAATGTCAGCTCCATCTTCCTTAAATTCTCGTCTTCCACAGGCTTTAGCGGATGTCTAGGACTACCACAGGTATATCCTAGAAGATTCATAGCTGCCTTTACTCCGGATACTCCTGCAGGAGCCGTTGTTTGCGCTGCAAGATCACCCAACATTCCATTTAATTTTTCGGCCTTTTCATATTTACCTTCCTTAATCAGAGCATATAAGCTACAGCATAATTCAGGAATATAATTTGCTGATGAGAGTACCCCACCTGAGGCTCCCTTGCGTATACTATCAAGAAATTTACCAAATGTTCCTGACAGTACAAAGAACTCCTTGACGTCTGTTAGTAAGTTAAGATATTGTTCGATAGGTAAAGCTGAAGTATCTTTTATTCCAATAATATTATTATGAGAAGATAGGATCTTAACTGTATTAGGTTCTATGTTGACACCAGCCGCATAGCCCGGTGCACTATATAAGATAATCGGAAGGGGAGATTCATCTGCAACCTTTGTATAGAATTCAACTAGACATTCCTGAGTGATTTGCTTGGGAAAATAATGAGGAGTTAGTATGAATACAGCATCTATCCCTAACTCAGCCACTTTCTTAGTAAAGGAGATAGTTTCCTTCGTTGATTCTCTGCCTGTTCCTGTAAATACCAATTTGTCAGGAGAAGCTGCTTCCTTAACCACTCTCGTAACTTCATATGCTTCATCATCATTCAACATAAAGAATTCACCATTACTTCCCAAGGGCATATAGCCTCGTATATTGGTGTAATTCAGTTTTTCAATGTTGCGTCTTAGCATATTATAATCAACTGCATTTGTTACAGGATCAAATGGTGTTATTACGGGCACAAAAATGCCATTCAAATCTACTGCCATATTCTTTCTCCTTATATAACGCTTACTTAATTTTACTCAACAAATCCTTTACCATAAGAGCATTGCCCTTTAATGGACAATTATCGATTACTTCAATTTCAAAGCTATCAAACATCTTCTTTTTAATCCCTAAATAAGCCTTATTATTTTCAACCAAATTACCAGTAGCTTTAATCGTCTTATTCATAGGAATAATCTTTTTACACCTATCAATTGTAGTCTTTGACTGAAGCTGAATCCCTTCGATTAAAGCACATAGCATATTATCTCTGCCTGTATCTAAGGTTAGACCATTGAATGTGCCCTTCTTTTTCCTTAAGCTTTGTCTATCTCCTGTCAAATAAGGCAAAAATTTTACTCCTCCTGTTTCACATCTATTCATTAACAAATCGGATAGGTGTTCTTGAAAGAACTCCTCCTTACTCATATCTTTGTAAAATTCTCTTCTAAACCATTCTAATGCGAAGCCTCCGGTTGTTATAGAAAAAACCTGCCACAATCCTTTTGTCCCAGAAGCCCTCAGATAATACTTATCATTAGTAATCGGTGTATTGGTTAGCACTGAAATAATTTCACTACTACCTGAAATAAACAAGGCTTGACCGCTAGTATTTACTTCTGCGCCAATCAAGGCGCTTGCTACATCCTGGGTACCTAAGAGTACCGGTATATCTGATTTCAAACCCATGTTCTGTGCTGTCTCCGGTAGTAAACCGTGGTATGTACTATTAGCCTCTTTTATCGGTGGTAATAATTCCATTGGTATATTAAATGCATTACAAATTTCCTTTGACCAACCAGTACCTGTAATTGTTTCATACATTCCGGTAATCGATGCATTTACTTGATCGATTGCCCATTGTCCTGTTAATTTTTTATATAAATATGTTGTTAAATGCCCTATGCGTCTAACCTTACTAAATAATTTTGATCTATGATCACGAAACCATAATAGGGTTGTTAAGGTCACGCCTCCCGCATATGGTAAAGTGCCTGTAATATTCAGAAAATTGTCTTTACCGAATTCTTCAATAATCCTCTTTGTATAGGCTCGGCTTCTTCTATCCAAATGAGTAACAATTGGATACAATGCTCTTCCCTCTTCGTCCATCATAACAAAGGAGGGTGCAAAGGCATCAAAGCATACAGCTTCTACAAGTGGTAGATATTCTTTCACATCTCTTAGAGTATCGAAAAAAGCCTTCTCAAGCTCTACCATGTCAATTTCAAGTTTATTTTTATCAGTTATCTTCAGTTTGTAGTCTCTTTTTGCAGTTTTTATTAGGCGAACTTCTTCATCAATGATTGCTATTTTAACTGATGAAGTACCAAAATCTGCTGATAATGTATATATGTTATTCACCTCTTTTGCATAATAATAGGGGCTGGAGGAAAATCTCCAGCCCCCATTACTATAAATATTTCAATTGATGTCTTTACTGATTATCAGCAAGTATAGTTTCTACTCTGGAAATTACTTTTTCCATAGCATCGTCTATGGACACGCCATTACCTATCATTGTATTATAGGCTTCACCCATTACATCCTGGATTTCACCGTAAGCGGGGAATGAAGGTGAAGGAAGAGCATATTCCATACAATCAATAAAGCCCTTGAAAGTTTCGTTGTCGAATGCAGGATCAGCTGCCGCATCCTTGGTAACAGGCAATCTACCAGACTTTACACCAAAATCTACAGAAAATTCGCTCTGTGTTATGAATTTTAAGTAATCTGCTACTATTTCAGGATTCTTACTTGCAGTTGTAATTGCATAACCAGATGTCTGAAGATTTGTAACGTGTCTTTCTGCCTTAGGAACTGCAACGCTGGCCAGCTTGCCCTTCAGATTAGGGTTATCACTTTCTATTGCTCCAATAGCATTTGATCCTGTAATCATAAGTCCAGTCTTTTCTTGTGCAAAATATGCTGCTGCTTCAGGATATCCTGTCTCAGTTGCTCCTGGAGGTACTACGCCATCTACAAGTGCTAAGTCAACGAATGATTGCAATGCATTTCTGAATTTATCTGTACCTAAGTCTGATACCCATTCACCGGCATCATTTTGATATATTTCATTTACACCAAAGGCTCTTGAATATTGAACAAATCTAGCTTGTCCTGAACCATTATTTGTTCCTACCATACTAAATCCCCAACGAGAATCATTAGTAAATGCTTTAGCAGCTGCTGCAAAATCATCCATGGTTTCAATCTTATCCATTCCGATTTCCTGTAACCAGTCTCCACGGTATATTACAGCTACGGGTATAACATGCCAAGGAACCATCATAAGCTGTCCATTGATCTTACCGTACTCTACAACCTTTTCAGTCAAAGTGCCAATAAATTCTTCGCCTAATAACTCTTCATGGTCAACGATGATACCCATATCATGAGCCTGTGCCATAAACTCTGTCGGCATAAAGAATGCATCAGGAAGATCATTACTTGTATTTAAAGCTACAATCTTCTTAGCCATTTCATTTACAGGTTGTCCTATCAGTTCAATCTTAACATTAGGATTTTTAGCCATATAAGCATCTGCCATAGCCTGCTCCATAGGACCTTCCTTCTCAGTGATTAATGTAGACAAAATCTTAATTGTTACTTGCTCATCTGTATCTGTTCCCTTATTAGTATCGGGTTCGGATACATCTGTATTAGGTTTATTGGTTGATGAATCCTCCTTTTTCCCTGCACAGCCTGATAACAAGCCTGTTGCCATAACTAGAACTAGTAATACACTTAATAGTCTTTTCTTCATTTTTCCTCTCCTTTAATTTTTTTATTGTTTTACAGCACCAGCTGTTAAACCACTTATAAAATATTTCTGTAAAAATATAAATAATATTACCAAGGGTAGACTCGCAATGATTGAAGCCGCCATCATATCATTCCATAAGATCTTATAGAAACCATTTAGCTCTGCAATTCCTAAAGGAACTGTCTTTAATTCTGGCGAGTTAATCAATACCTGCGCAAACATATACTCATTCCATCCAGTAATAAATGCATAAATTGCAGAAGAAGCTATACCGGGTAATGTCATCGGAAGAATTATCTTATAAAACGCCTTCCATCTGGAGCAACCATCTATAATAGCCGCCTCATCTAGTTCAAGAGGTATTGTTCTAAAGAAGCCTACCATCATCCACGAACAGAAGGGGACAGTAAATGATATATATACGATTATCATTCCAAGCAGACTATCATTAATACCATAGGTGCTCAATACCTTATAATAGGGAATTAGCATCATAATGGAAGGGAACATCTGTGTAACCAGCAGAAAGCTTAAGAAGCTTTTCCTAGCTTTAAAATTAAATCTTGTTACCCCGTATCCTGCTAGGCAAGAAAACAATACCGATAAGAATACAGACGATAATACGATAATAATGCTGTTCTTAAAATATGTAAGAAACGGGTACTCACTCCATAATCTCGAATATGCCTCAAGTGACGGATTATCTGGGATCCATTTTGGTGGGATTGATATGGTCTCGGATTCTATTTTTAAAGATGTAGATAACATCCAAAGAATCGGGATTAGTACAACAATCGAAGCTATAACCAAAACAGTGTAAGTTCCGATACCGGATATAACTCTAGCTCGCTTCATACCAGTTTTTGTGTTATTAGTCTTCATTATCCAAGAACCTCCTATATAGTTTGCTTATTATCAGACAGATAAAAAATACTACTACAGACATTGCCGCTGCCTTTCCAAAGCTAAAATAATTAAAGGACTGTTTGTAAATCTCTATACTGATAATAGATGTATCACTACCAGGGCCACCATTGGTCAACAACCATACAATTGTATAGTGCTTGAACCACCAAACAGTATCCAGTATTAATGTTGTTGTTAGTACGGGTTTAATGGAAGGGAGAACTATTTTGAAAAATGTCTGAATCTTATTAGCTCCATCAACCTTAGCCGCCTCATAGATATCCTCTGATACACTCTGAAGAGCTGCTAGAACATTTACCATGACAAGGGGATAACCCTTCCAGATAGCTACTGCAACAACTGAAACAAAAGCAAATTTGGTGCTTCCTAGCCATGATATGTTCTCTGTTATCAGTCCTAATTCGAGCAATGCATTATTCAGTAATCCATATAAAGGGTTCATAATCCACTTGAAAATTAGTGCTACCACTACTTCCGGAAACAGCCAAGGCAATACCAGAATAGTTCTGAAAAATGTAATACCCTTTCTTTTTTGATTTAATACAACTGCAAGAAATGTACCAATGATAAAATGTGCTACTACAACGATTGCAGTAAACTTTAGTGTAATCCATACTTGCGTAACAAACGTTTTATCCGAAAAAATATCTAAATAATTCTTGAGCCATACAAAGTCCCATCGATTACCTAAATTTGTCTTGAAGAAGCTTATATAAAAACCGTAGAGTAGCGGATATACAACTAATGCTACCAAGGCAATTAATGCTGGTCCAATGAACAAATAAGGTGTTATATTTCTTAGGGATATAGTTTTTGTGTCAAAGGGTTTTTTTGCAATCCCTACCTTACTGTTTCTTTTCACAATATTATTCCTCCTCCTTTATCAGCTCTATATGAAAGTATTTGATAATGCCTCTTCATTGACTTTTACCAATCTGCAAGAGATCCGTCATCCTCAAAAAATTCTACAGGACAGGTCCAGCTTCCATCATATACAAACTCTTTCAATACATCTTCATCAACCTCAAATCCTAGCCCAGGTTCCTTGGGAATGTCCACATAACCATCCTTAATCTCTATTGGTTTCTTGAAGATGCCCTTACCTAGATCAAGATCATTTTCGAGACGAATGTTCTCCTGTGCTGTAAAATTCGGTATACAAGTATCAATTTGCAGACATGAAGACAATGCAATCGGACCAAGAGGATTATGGGGCGCAATAGATGCATAATAGTTTGCTGCCATTGCTGCAATTTTATATGTAGACAAAATTCCTCCACAATGACTTAGATCTGGTTGTAGGACTGTTGCAGCCTGCTTTTCTAATACCTCTCTGAATGCCCAAGGAGTGAACAGGCGTTCACCTGTAGCTATTGGTATAGTAGTGGACCTGGTAACACGAACCATTGCATCTATATTTTCAGGTAAAACCGGCTCTTCTACAAACATAGGATAGTATTGCTCTAATTCTCTACAAAAAATCGGTGCCATTGCAGGTGATACTCTGCCATGAAAATCAATGGCTATATCCACCTCTTTTCCTACGGCTTCTCTAAGGGCTGCAAATTTATTCACATATTGCTCCACCTTAGCCATCGTATCTATATGTCGAATAGGAAGCATCATCGGTGTTTTTAATGCATCATAACCCTTTGCAACCTTATCCTTAGCTGCTTCACATATTTCATCAACTGTGGGATTCTCAATAGGCGTAATGTGTGCATACATCCTAATTCGATCTCTGCACTTTCCACCTAAGAGCTGCCATACAGGTACTCCCAGTACTTTTCCCTTGATATCCCAGAGTGCCTGTTCAATACCACTGATAGCACTGCATATTATAGCTCCACCACGGTAAAAGGATCCTCTGTACATAATCTGCCATAGATGCTCAATATTCATCGGATCCTCTCCGACAATCATCTTACCTAGGACATGAACCGCTTCTTCTACGATCGTGCTTCTGCCTTCAATTACAGGTTCACCCCATCCGCAGATACCCTCATCAGTTGTTACCTTGAGGAAAAGCCACCGTGGCTCTATATTGTATGTTTCAAACCTAACGATTTTCATAGTAAATATCCTCCCTAATTACCAGTCACCCAATGAATTATCATCCTTATGAAATTCCATTGGACAAGTATAATAACCGTCGTAGCTGTATTCTTTTACAGCTGCTTCATTTACCTCGAAGCCCAAGCCTGGTTTCATAGGTACATCGATATATCCATCCTTAATTTCAAAAGCTTCTACAAATAATTCCTTGCCTAAATCGTGACCATTAGGCGTAGTAGGATGCTCCTGAGCTGTAAAATTAGGAATACAGGTATCTAGCTGCAAGCAGGATGCCAAAGCAATCGGGCCGAGTGGATTATGAGGAGCCATAGAGCAATAATAATTCGCACCCATAGCCGCAATTTTATAGGCTTGTAATATTCCTCCGCAATGGCTGACATCAGGCTGTAGGACAACAGCAGCCTGTTTCTCAATTACTTCTCTAAATCCCCAAGTAGTAAATAGCCTTTCTCCTGTTGCAATAGGTATAGTTGTAGATCTAGCTACTGTAACCATCGCATCAATATTCTCAGGTAAAACCGGCTCCTCAATGAACATAGGATAGAATTGTTCTAATTCTCTGCACATAATAGGTGCCATAGCCGGAGAGATTCTACCGTGAAAGTCGATTGCTATATCAATATCTTTACCAACTGTTTCTCTAATAGCTGCAAACTTCTCCACATATTTTTCTACAGTCGCCATTGTATCTATATGTCGTACTGGAGCAAACATAGGGGTCTTAAGGGATTTAAAGCCATCATTTACTCTCTTCTTAGCCCAGTCACATACTTCCTCTATCGTAGGATTTTCAACGTTTGGGGTTATATGTGCATACATTCTAATACGATCCCTACATTTCCCTCCTAATAGTTGCCATACAGGGACTCCCAGTGCCTTTCCCTTTATATCCCATAGAGCTTGTTCAATACCGCTTATTGCGCTACAGATAATTGCGCCTCCACGATAAAATGAACCTCTATACATAATCTGCCACAAATGCTCAATATTTCTCGGGTCTTCTCCCACAATCATCTTGCCCAAAACATGGACAGCTTCCTCTACCACGGTGGATCGACCTTCTAAAACAGGTTCTCCCCAACCACAAATTCCTTCGTCAGTAGATATTTTTAGAAATAACCATCTTGGCAAAACATGAAATGTTTCAAGCTTAGTAATTTTCATTTATGTGTTCCTTCTTTCTATTTACTATTTACTATTTATGTATCGTTCGGCATTTCGTATGCTGTTCATAAATTGATTATATCAATGCTTATTATTGTTGTCAACATATTTCACAAAAATAAATATGTTTTTTTAAAAACATTTACATTTTACACAGTGCATTTCCTGTTTCATCCATATATGGTTGCTAAATTTACAGTTACTATTGACGAATAATCTAATGATATGATACAATAAATTAAACTAAGTGTTCGTATTTACGAACCGTGTTTAAAATTATCGAATAGGCTTCAGAAAGCATAAGACCGTTCGCATATACGGATGACTTACCGTGTTTACGAACGAATAAATGAAAGGACGTATATTATGGAACAAGAAGGTATTAAAATAAACAAGACTGTAGCTCGTGCAATTGATATTATGGATTATATTGCTACTAATAAAAAACCCGTTACATTAGCAACCATCAGTAAGGAATTATCAATTCCTAAAAGTAGTGCCTTTGATATTATGCACACTTTAGCCGAAAAAAAAATGCTTAAAGCAAATAATGAGACGAAACAATTTTCTCTTGATGTCAAATCCTTTGAGATTGGGAGCGGTTACCTAAGCCGAAATGATGTACATACTGTTGCTCGCCCCTTACTCAAGCAAATTAGTCAGCAGACCGGAGAGACTGCATTTCTTGCGGTAGAGAATAACGGGATGATTGTATATCTAGATAAAGTAGAAGGAATATCACCAACCAGAACAACCTGTGTTATTGGAGATCGCAATCTAATGCATTGCACCGGATTAGGTAAGGCTATTCTGGCAACTATGCCTATAGAAAAGATTAGACTCATTACTGGAGGAGGTAGTTTACAGGTTCGCACGCAAAACACACATGCTACATTTAATAGCTTAATGCTAGACCTAGAGGAAATAAGAAAAAGAGGTTATTCTATTGATAACAGAGAGGATAACGATTATGTATATTGTGTTGCGGTTCCTATACTGGATGGAGATAACAATTGCATAGCAGCTATAAGCATATCAGCAATCTATACACCAGATACCGAAAACCATAGAGAAGCATTTAGTCAGCTTATAACCAATGCGGCTCTAGAAATATCAAGAAAGTTCGGCTATGTAAATCCCAGAATTTATTCTGAAGACACCTATGGACTAACTGATATTAACTAATCAAAAAGGAAAAAATTATGATAAATCAAAAAGATATAGTCTTAAAAAATAGGTTTTTACCAGTAATTGAATACACACCCGACATTCAGATTTCAACATTAATAGAAGCATTAAAAATCGGTGGTTATCCCATATTGGGCATAATCACCGATTCCTGTGATTATATTGAAATAGCCAATGAATTTAATGTCCACGATTGCTCTACCTTTCATATTACCAAGAATTTACGCCAAGAGCTAGAACAAAATAGTGTATATCTCTTAGAGCTTCAGAAGTACACCGACAAATTAAATAGTAGCAAGGAGCTTGGATGCTTAATAAAGAACCAGATATTTAGTCTACTTGAGCTTTCACTAATACATGTAGGTATCAACACTGCAGATGATACTGAATCCGGTAAGGTTGCTGCTCTATATAAAGAAATGTTAAATCTTCCTTCAAGAGAAACACCAGGTTCTTTTTTTGTTGGAACCGTAATCGAAGTTATGAAGGGTCCTTTTTTAGGGAAATGTGGTCATATTGGATTTGGTACAGCAAATATTTCATTAGCTTATTTCTTTTTCTGTTCTCTTGGATATAAGTTTATCGAAAGCACTATTGTTAAGGATGAGGCTGGCCAGCTTTCACTAATATATTTTGGAGAGGAATTAGGCAATTTTGCTGTTCACTTAAAGCAATTATAGAGGTATATAAATTAACATAGGAAATGGGGATAATCATGACAGACTTAATAACAATAGGAGAAACAATGGCAGTCTTCACACCTAAGATAAGTGGTCCACTTCGTTATATACACGATTATACAACCTGCTGTGCCGGTGCTGAAAGTAATACAGCCATTGGATTACAAAAATTAGGGCATACAACCAAGTGGTTCAGTAGAATAGGCAATGACGAATTAGGACAATATGTTTTGAATACAATTCGAGCAGAAGGAGTAGATACTTCCGCAGTAATAAAAGACGATAACCATTCGACAGGGCTAATGATTAAGGAGTTTCGTACACCTAATGATACAAATGTATACTATTACCGTAATAACTCAGCCGCATCCCATATGAATCCTAATGACTTAACCGATGAACTAATCTGCGATGCAAAGATATTACATTTAACCGGAATTACCCCAATTCTTAGTAGCTCCTGTATGGAACTAACGAAGAAATCTATAGAAATAGCTAAAAATAATAATGTTAAAATCAGCTTTGATCCTAATATACGCTTAAAACTATGGGGTAATAAGGACTATATCCCCTTAATCATGGATATACTTATGACTTCAAATATTGTCATGCTAGGATTGTCAGAGGCAGAGCATTTATTCAAAACTAACCAAATTGACAGAATTATTGAGATGCTATTTCAGTCAGATACTATTGAATATATAGCAATAAAAAATGGGGATAAAGGTGCTCATATTGCAACACGGTATGAGACTATATATATACCGCCCTTCCCATGTACCTGTGTAGATCCTATTGGAGCGGGAGATGCATTTAACGCGGGATTTTTGGCTGGAATACTTGAGGGCAGAGATTTACAAAGCTGTGGAAATATAGCTGGCATAGTCGGTGCCCTGGCAACCCAGACAACAGGTGACATAGAAGGCCTACCTACGATGGAAGAAGTCCTGGCATATATAGAAAACAAGCCCAAAACAAACCGATAAACGAAAGGAAGAATATGCGAAATATAATTACTAAAAACCCAATTATAGCAATATTGAGAAATGTTCCTTCGGATATACTTATACCCTATGTAAGTGCTGTATTAGACGGAGGAATAAAAACTTTAGAAATAGCAATGAATACACAAAACGGAGCACAGCAAATATATACCATCAAGAAGCATTTTGGAGATAAGATCATAATTGGTGCAGGAACAGCTATTACCAAGGAGAGAATTGATACCGCTCTGGAGGCTGGTGCGGAATTCTTTTTAACTCCATCTGTTAGAGAAGATATCTTACAATACTTTAATCAGTTGGGATTACCTGTTCTTCCCGGTATAATGACTCCCTCTGATGTTGATTTATGTCTTAAATATGGCTTCGACACCTTTAAATTGTTTCCTGCAGGTGATTTGCCCATGAGCTATATTAAAAGTCTGAAGGGACCCTTTGATACAACCGAATATGTTGCTGTTGGAGGCGTTACCTTAGAAAACCTATCAGATTTCATGAATGAAGGATATATTGGTGTTGGAATCGCAAGCAATCTTATTCCTAAGGATTATATTCAAACTCGTAGCTGGAAAGAGGCTACTGATTATGTTAGGAAATATGTAGAGCAGTGTAAATAAAATCTCCTGGAGAGTAAACTCTCCGGAATTATCGCAGATAACCGCAGTTACTTGCGAATTGCAAGACATGAACCTCGATTTCATTCGCTTCGCTCATTGCATCTCGGTCATCTCTTGCATTCTTACGAATTTCGAAGTATAAAAAACGCCCTTGGAAAGTAAACTTTCCTGGGCGTTTGTGTATACTTCGAATTCGCAAGTAACTGCTTATCTCTTTGAAAATTGAGGCGCACGTCTTGCTGCCTTTAAGCCGTACTTCTTTCTTTCCTTCATACGAGGGTCTCTTGTTAAGAAGCCTGCTTTCTTTAATGCGGGACGATAGTCCGCATCTGCCTGTAATAGGGCTCTGGATATACCATGACGGATAGCTCCTGCCTGGCCTGTGAATCCACCGCCTCTTACATTTACCATAACATCGAACTTATCCTGGTTCTCTGTCAATGCTAGGGGCTGACGAACTATAACCTTTAATGTATCAAGTCCGAAATATTCGTCCATATCTCTTTTATTTATTGTAATCTTACCTTTTCCGGGTAATAGGTATACTCTGGCGATACTGCTTTTTCTTCTTCCTGTTCCATAATATCTTGCCTTAGCCATCTTATTTCCTCCTTTCAACCTTCCTATTAATATTTAATCTCTAATGCTTCCGGCTTCTGAGCTGCATGTGGATGCTCAGATCCTGCATATACATGTAATTTCTTCAGCATGGATCTTCCTAAAGGTCCCTTTGGAAGCATTCCCTTTACTGCAAGGGTAATTACATCTGCTGGTTTTTTTGCCATCATATCAGATAATTTTGTTTCTCTAACGCCACCAACATGACCGGAATGGTTGAAATATGTCTTTTGCTCTAATTTATTACCTGTAACCTTTATTTTGTCTGCATTCACTATAATTACATTATCACCTGTGTCAATAAAAGGTGTATAAGTAGGCTTATGTTTACCTCTTAGTATTTGAGCTATCTCGGATGAAAGACGGCCTAATGTATGTCCTGCAGCATCAACTACGTACCACTTCTTCTCTATCGTTGCTGGACTAGCCATAAAACTCTTCATGGGTTTTCCTCCTATAAAAACGGTTCAATTATTTTCATTCAAAATCGCAGCATATAATCTTTGCCGCTTCTTATTTATTAAATATACGCTTTAAAACACCTTCAACCGGGGCTGTGGCAAAAGTATTTTATTACGTCACATTTCTGTATTATATTACATGTTTCCAGGTGTGTCAAGGATTTTATATCTCCTCGGCAAATTCAACACCCTCTAAGCTACATATCTTGGCTATTACATCAACTCTTGCCTTCTTCTGTTTTAATTTTATCGTCATAATAGCAGCGAGCTGAGCATTAGCACCATATGTAGGCTTCATTATTTCAATTGTTTCAATTTTTACTTGAAGGCTTTTCAGTGTATCAAGTACGGTTGTAATAGGTACAGTATTAGAAAACTCTATATATAGATCCATTATTTTGGATTTTGCTACTAAAAAATTATCAAATCTGTGTAATATCACAGTTGCAAATGTAATCATTATGCAAGCTGCTATAGCAGCCTTATAAAAGCCAATTCCTATGGCAAGGCCCATACAGGCTGTTGCCCATAGACCGGCAGCGGTTGTGAGACCTTTTACCTGATGTCTTCCAGTTACAAGTATGGTTCCAGCGCCTAAGAAACCGATTCCGGATATGACCTGAGCGGCCATCCTAGTAGGGTCACTGACCCCAAAACTCTCATATACATATTGATTTGTCATCATTGCAAGTACTGCTCCCAGACATACGAGAATATGAGTTCTAAGTCCTGCGGGTCTTCCTGATCTTCCTCTCTCAAAGCCTATTATGCCTCCCAATACTACAGCCAATACTAATCTTAGGATAATAGATGAGTCATTAATCGAATATAAATCCGTAGAGAAATTAAACATATATACACTCCCCTTCATACCTGATATGAGTCTTATATATCATACTCTATGCCAACTAAGGTTAATCCATGAGCAGGTGCTGTAGGACCGGCAAGCCCTCTATCAAGTCCCTTAAGTATTTTAACTATATCATCCGGTGCTATCACACCTCTTCCAACCTCAATTAAAGTGCCGGCTATTATACGAACCATATTATATAAGAATCCGTTTCCCGTAATTCCAATCCTTATCATGTATCCGTCTTCTTTTATATTTAGATGATATATTTCTCGTACAGTATCAAGAACCTGAGTCTTTACAGAGCAAAAGCTTTTAAAATCATGCTTTCCGATAAGATGTCCTGCTGCCCGCTTCATAGCCTCTATATCTAGATTATAATATACAAAATATGAATACAGCCTTTCAGTTGGTAAGGAGATATTTCTATTTAATATGTTATACTCATATGTCTTCTTACTATTCACCTTCCTAGGATGAAAATCTTCCTTTACCTCCACAGAGCTTTGAACTCTGATGTCCCACGGAAGATGTTGATTTATGGCGTAGCATATTTTCTCTGCAGGTATTCTGCTATCTGTGTCAAATACAGCTACATTTCCCTTGGCATGTACACCGGAATCTGTGCGACTTGCACCGATTACAGTGATATCCTCCTGCAAAAGCTCTGATAGGGCTTTATTTATGACTCCCTCTATGGTTAACTCTCCCGGTTGGATTTGCCATCCGTGATATTTTGTACCGTCATATGCGATTTCTAATTTAATTCTCTTCATAAGATACCTACTAACAAAATCCACCCAATTTTATATAAAAGTATAAATTAAAACTACAAACTAAAATAAGGTAAATACTTTTCATATATACTAATAATAATTACAAGAGCGAAGTATGATAACAGAATAATGTAAGCTACCATATCTCTGCGACTGTAATGTAGGGGTTTCATCTTTGTTCTACCCTCTCCGCCACGATAGCATCTGGCCTCCATAGCCATAGCAAGGTCATTAGCTCTTCTAAATGCCGATACAAATAGTGGCACTAATAAGGGCACCAGTCCCTTAGCTCTCTTAACAACACCACCGGACTCAAAATCAGCACCTCTTGCCATCTGGGCCTTCATAATCTTATCCGTCTCCTCCAATAATATCGGTATAAACCGAAGAGCAATTGACATCATCATGGCAATTTCATGAACAGGCACCTTGATACGACGAAGGGGCCATAGCAGCCTCTCCAATCCGTCAGTAAGCTGATTCGGTGTCGTTGTAAATGTCATTAGAGATGATCCTAATATAAGATAGCTAAGACGGAGTCCCATAAATATGGACGAGTGAAGTCCCTGCTTAGTAATCTTTAAGAAGCCTAATCTAATTAAAATGTCTCCTTGAGTAAGGAACAAATTGAATGTCATTGTAAATATGAGTATAACAACTATTGCCTTTAGGCCCCGTAATATGAATTTAAAGGGCACCTTAGACAATTTAATTATTGATATCATAAACATGGTTATAGCAATATAACCATAAAAGGTATCAAACAAAAAGATAGAAATTATAAATAGCAATGTCCCATTAAGCTTCAGTCTGGGATCCATACGATGCAATATAGAATCTACAGGATAATATTGTCCAATTGTAATGTCTCGAATCATGGCTTACTCTCTTTCCTAATATCATATCCACGTATAAGCGGATTAGTCCGCGTCCTTGAGTTCCTAATCCGCACTATGGTTATATTATCTTTAACACCCTAGTAATCTCGTTTTTTGCCTCGGTCACAGTAGTTACATCAGTATTAACTGGAAATCCTTTTTCCTTTAATGTATTCATAACATAGGTAACCTGAGGTGCAGCTAGATGAATTTCTTCTAATTCCTTATATCTTGAAAATACACTTCTAGTCTCCTGATCCATGGCCAAACTACCATTGTTCATGACCAAAATCCTATCTACATAATTTGCAACATCCTCCATACTATGGGTAACCAGTATAATGGTAATCTTGCTTTCCTTATGGAGCATTGCTATCTGATCCAAAATCTCGTCTCTTCCCCTTGGATCAAGACCTGCCGTTGGCTCATCAAGTACCAAGACCTCCGGCCTCATTGCCAGTATCCCTGCTATAGCTACCCTTCTTTTTTGTCCTCCGGAAAGCTCAAATGGTGATGCATCCAAAAGCTCTTCTCCTATTCCAACCATTTTAAGGGCTTCATAGGTACGAAGGTCTGCCTCTAGCTTATCAAGACCCAGATTCTTTGGACCAAAATAAACATCCTTATATACTGTTGTCTCAAAAAGCTGATGCTCTGGATATTGGAAAACTAAACCGACCTTGCTTCGCAGCTGGCTCATATTGTAGTTTTTATCATATATATCCTCACCGTTATAATATATCTTGCCATTTGTGGCTTTGATAAGCCCGTTCATATGTTGAATAAGTGTTGATTTCCCGGAACCTGTATGACCTATAAGTCCAATAAACTCTCCTTTTTCAATCTTAAAGCTTATATCACGAAGGGCATGCTTTTCAAAGCTTGTTCCGCCACTATATAAATAATCAACATGATCAAATACTATCTGCAAATATATCACCTGCCATCTATTAATCTCTCTAGTTAAAGTTACCTGCTATTTATGTCGCCTTTTATGCTCCGAGGTTTTCCAAGGCCTGAACAAGCTCATCGGCCGATAATATCCCTTCAGGAATATCTACACCTGCATTTCTTAGCTCATAAGCCAGCTCGGTTACTTGCGGAACATCCAGTCGGTACTTCTTAATTTCAGGAATCCTTGAGAATATCTCTCTTGGGCTTCCCTGCATCACAATTTTCCCATGCTCCATTACAAATACCTTATCTGCATTAATCACCTCATCCATATGATGAGTTATAAGTAAAACCGTTATTTTTTCATGTTGGTTTAACAAGCGAACGGTTGAGATAACCTCCTTACGGCCGTCAGGATCAAGCATAGCCGTAGGCTCATCAAGCACTATGCACTCGGGTTTCATAGCCATGATACCTGCTATGGCTACCCTCTGCTTCTGACCTCCTGACAGCTTATTGGGAGACTGATTCCTATATTCAAGCATGCCCACTGCCTTCAAGCTCTTCTCAACTCTTTCCCAAATCTCATCGGTAGGTACACCTAGATTCTCAGGACCAAAGCCTACATCCTCTTCTACCACGGTTGCAATTATCTGATTGTCAGGATTCTGAAACACCATTCCGGCAGATCTACGGATTTCCCACAGATTCTCTTCTTTTAAGGTATTCATTCCATTTACCCACACCGTGCCCTCACTTGGATAAAGTATGGCATTTATATGCTTGGCTAGAGTGGATTTACCAGATCCATTTGCACCGATAATGGCGATAAAATCACCCTTCTTAACATCTAGGCTCACACCATCTATAGCTCTATTAATAGATTCAACATCGCCCTCTTCATTTCTTCTTATATATTCAAATGCCAGGTCTTCTACCTTGATCATTTCCATTAATCTAACCTCCGTGCTTGTAGTAAGGCTACCAAGTACTCTATTACCTTCTGTTGTCTTTACTGTATACAATATAATGTTTATTCTTCCAATTGTAAAGTACTATTCGCGAATAAGCGAAGAGCTTGTCTGTCTAAGCATAGATAGAAAGTGCTTTTTACTTTCTCTCTATGCTTAAGCAGAAAAGCACGAGCAAGACGAGCGACAGAACGTAGTTCTGGAGCTTAGCTTATTCGCTATATAAAAGAGGACGTTAACTTTTATAAGTTTCACGTCCCCTTATATACTAGTAAGTTTTACTCTAAAGTTAAACTTTTAAACTAACTCGATTAAAACTTCCATTGCAGCATCGCCCTTGCGAGGCCCGATTTTTACTATTCTAGTATAACCACCATTGCGGTTAGCATACTTAGGTGCAATTTCATCGAAAAGCTTATCGGACATGTTGATAGATTTTGTATTTCTCTTTCTACCAGCATTCTCCTCAGGTACCTCGGTAATAGGATAGAGATACTTCATCATCTGTCTTCTGGCGTGAGTACGGGTAGCGCTGTCCTTCTTGACAGTCTTTTCAACTTCATCATATACGGAAACCTTCTTGCCGTCTACTACTTCCTTAACTCTTCTGCCTTCTTTATCCTTACGTGCAACCTTAGCTTTTACTGTAACGGTATCAAAATTATCTTTTTCCTTTACAGCAAGTGCAATCATACCCTCCGCAATTCTGCGGATTTCTTTTGCCTTAGCTTCGGTTGTAACGATTTTACCATGATATAATAAATTCGTAACCTGGTTTCTAAGTAAAGCTTTTCTCTGGCTTGCTGTTCTGCCAAGCTTTCTGTAACCTGCCATGTCATTCCCTCCTTCGAATTATTATTAAGTAACTACTAATTGCCTCCGAGAGATTTGTAGTTACCATTCACTTATATTAACTGATTTAGTCGTCGCTCTGTCTTAAGGATAAACCGAGCTCCTTCAGTTTTGACAATACTTCCTCTAAAGATTTACGTCCAAGATTTCTTACCTTCATCATATCCTCTGCGGTCTTGTTAGTAAGCTCTTCAACGGTATTGATACCTGCTCTCTTTAAGCAATTATAAGAGCGAACTGATAATTCCAATTCGTCTATATTCATCTCGAGCACTTTTTCTTTTTCGTTGTCTTCCTTCTCTACCATGATTTCAGCAGTCTTTGCATGCTCCGATAGATCAATGAAGGCATCCAGATGTACACTTAAGACCTTTGCGGCCAAACTCAGTGCCTCATCTGGTACCAATGTTCCGTCTGTATATACATCTAAGGTTAGTTTATCAAAGTCAGTAATCTGCCCTACACGGGTATTCTCGACAGATAGATTGACACGTTCTACCGGAGTATATATGGAATCAATCGGGATAACTCCGATTGGCAGGTCATCTTTCTTGTTTTTATCAGCGCTGACATAACCTCTTCCGTTTGTTATAGTAAGCTCCATGTATAATCTGCTGTC
>LSQX01262691.1_pt1 | contig 63597 bp, 53 predicted proteins | sample 654561 | NCBI WGS metagenome assembly LSQX01 (sample SAMN04489861, study PRJNA283612) | anaerobic digester metagenome | isolation source: 4 biogas reactors fed with cattle manure at either 37C or 55C with and... | place: Denmark: Kongens Lyngby | collected 2014
CTTACGCATCGGGTTACGATCGGCTCGTGAATAATCCAGGTTAGGGAATTCACTGCGTCCTACGGCTGGATGGGAAACAATTTCAGGATTTCTTCCTTCGACGGTCTCCGCCCATATTCGCAGATTTCGAAGGCCTCGGCATATTGCACGTTGCTGCCGGCGTCTTGGCCGTAGAGTTCGACCAGTTTTTCGCGCCATTGGTTGGCCGTTGCGGCGAATCGCCGTTTGAAGCTCTCGCGGACCTGGGCCTTCTTGGCATCCCTTTCGTCGACCGTTTTGGGCGAGGTTTCCGCCGAGCCGTTGGCGCCCCCCTCGATGAACTGCGACTCGATCAACACCAAGGCGTCGAGCTTCTTCTCGATCACGCTGTCGATCGACACGACGATGTCGGCCTGGAACGGATTCGGCCGCTGGAATCCGTCGGCGCTGTAGAGGAAGACAGGATTCTTCTTCAGCGGCGGAATGTCGGGGCAGAAGAAGGGCACGGTCACCATGTAGGCCGAGTCCTGCATCAAGATGCCGGTGTAGCGGTGGTCGGGATGGTAATCATTGGGGCGGTGCCCGATCACGATGTCGGCCTCCCACTCGCGAATCAGCCGGGTGAACATCTTGCGATTCTCGAGTGTCGGCAGGATTTCGCCGTCGTGGATGTCGAGCACTTCGGTGGTGATGCCGAGCACCGCGGCGGCGGCCTGCACCTCGTTGGTCCGCCGGACAGCCAGCGGGCCGCCGGCCATGCCCCAGTGGCCGATATCGCCATTGGTCGTGGAGACGAACTTCACCAGGTCGCCGCGGGCGGACCAGAGAACCGCCACACCCCCGCAGCGGATCTCGCAGTCGTCTGGATGGGCGCCGAAGACGAGAATCCGCAGCGTGCCGCCTTGCTGGCCCTCAGCCGCCTGGCACGCCAGTCCACAAACGCCGACCAGCACGGCCAAGCATCCGACGATGAATGTCCATCGTTTCATGTCTTGTGTCTCCCGATTGTTCCAGAGTGCTTGTTGGCAGAGAACGGCCGAGTCCCCAGGCCCAGCGGCAACCTCCGCAAAGGGCCGCAGGAACGATCGTAACATCGGCCAGCGGGCGAATCCAGGCTTGGAGTCAAACCAACAGCATCCCCCACAGCGAGGGCCCCAGGTCGTGCCCTTGGGGAGCGTCTTGCCAGCGTGGCAGTCAGAGCACGATCCGCTGGTACTCGAGTTTTGCATGGTGAGCGGAATTCACCAGGATTTCAAGGCGGTATCGGGCGGCGTGGAGGTCGTTGTGAACCCGGGCTCGCGCCTCGTTGCAGAGCTGCTTGACGGCATTGATCTCCAAGATGATTTGGCCAAAGCAAACGAAGTCGGGTGTCGAGCGTTTGTTCAGCGGCCGACCCATGGAATGAAGCCCCAAGGGCGCCGGCGGCACGAACGGAATCCCACGCTCCTGAACTCGATCTCCAGGCACTCCTGGTAGACCGATTCCAGAAAACCGCTTCCCATGTGGTTCTGCACCCCGAAGCACGCACCCATGATCCGGCAGCTCTCGTCCGGAACGATGAAACCATCCATCTTGCCACTCCGATGGCCGAGAGAAACAACCACGAATCACACGACTTATATTTCACTAACCACAGGCCCCGTGCCCACCCCCTGATTCAATTCTTTCCCCCTCGTTTTCTCTTCTTCCGGCCCATTCGTATGATTCGTGGTTGAGTCTCTGTAACCCGTAGCCTGCAAACTGATTTTGAGGACGGACGGCTGGTTGCTTTTCTGCGTCGTGGACGCGACACTGGTGGCAGCGTTGACACACCACAGAGGAGCTGCCATGCGATTGATCTTTCAAGGTTTGCTGATTGCCGCGCTGGTCGCGGCGGCGTGCGGCGCTGAGGCCGGCGGGCAGCCGCCCGCGGTGGCTCTGGCTACCGGCGGGCGAGCGCTGCTGCCGATCGTCGTCGGCGAGAATGCCTCGGAGCGAACCAGGGCGGCGGCCGCGACCCTGGGCGCGTACCTCGGGCGGATCACCGGGGCCGCATTTGACGTGAAGACCGCGGCAGACGGCCGCGGCATCGCCGTCGGGCTTGCGCGGGATTTTCCCGAGTCTCCGCTGGCCGGGCGATGGAGCGAGCTCAAGTCGACCGAGCGGGAAGACTACCTGCTGCGGACCGCTGCGGACGGCGTCTACCTCCTCGGCGCCACCGAGCTTGCCGTGGAACACGCCGTCTGGGATTTCTTGTATCGCCTGGGGCACCGCCAGTTCATGCCGGGTGAGCCTTGGCAGATCGTGCCGCGGATCTCGGAATTGTCGGTGGCCCTCGATGCCGAAGAATCGCCCGACTACATCGCCCGGCGAATCTGGTACGGCTTCGGAGTCTGGGACTACAACGCCGAACCGTATGCCGATTGGTGCGCACGGAACCGGGCCACATCGGGCATCGCGCTGAGGACGGGCCACGCCTACGGCGGCTTGATCCGCGGCCTCAAGGCCCAGTTCGACCAGCATCCCGAGTTTTACGCCCTGGTCGACGGAAAGCGCGACATCCGCGGCGAGGCGAAGCTCTGCATCGGCAATCCGGAACTGCGGCGGCTGGTGGTCGAATATGCCGTCGGCCAGTTCGACCGCGACGGGACAGCCGACAGCATTTCGACCGACCCGAGCGACGGCGGCGGCTGGTGCGAGTGCGAGCGGTGTGCAGAGCTGGGGAGCATTACCGACCGGGCCCTGCTCCTGGCCAACGAGGTGGCCGCCGGGGTGAACCGGAAATATCCCGGCAAGCTCGTTGGCCTGTATGCCTACAATTTCCACAGCCCGCCGCCCGGCATCCGCGCCCACGAGCAGGTCGTGGTCAGCGTGGCCACGGCGTTTCTTAAAGGCGGCCTTTCGCTCGACGAGATCCTCGACGGCTGGTCGCGGCAGGCTTCGATCCTGGGAATTCGCGAGTACTACAGTGTGAACACGTGGGACCGCGATATGCCGGGGCAGGCCCGCGGGTCGAATCTGGAGTATTTGAAGCGAACGATCCCCGCGTTCCACCGCCGGGGCGCGCGGTTCATGTCGGCCGAGTCGAGCGACAACTGGGGTCCCAACGGACTGGGCTATTACCTTGCCGCGCGAATGCTCTGGGACATAGACGAAGCCGAGCGGATGGATGAACTCATCGACGACTTTCTCGCCCGTTCGTTCGGGCCGGCGAGAGAGCCGATGGCCGAGTTCTATCGGCAGCTCGACGGGTCGAAGCCCCACCTGGTGTTCAGCGACCAGCTTGGGCGGATGTTCCGCTCGCTCGCGGAGGCCCGCCGCCTGGCCGGCGACGCGGACATGCGGGCGAGGATCGACGACCTGCTGCTCTACGCCCGCTACGTCGATCTCTACCAGCGTTATGCGAAGTCCGAGGGACCGGCGCGGCAGGCCGCATTTGAGCAGTTGATCCGCCACGCCTACCGGATGCGGACGACGATGCTCGTCCACACCAAGGCGCTTTACCGCGACCTGGCCAATCGCGACAAGAGCGTCAGCATCCCGCCGGGGGCGGAGTTCCATGCCCCCGAGGGCAAGAACCCCTGGAAGTCGAGCGCGCCGTTCGGCGCAGACGAGTTGGCCGCGTTTCTGCGGGACGGCATCGCGCGGTATCCACTGGCGACACTCGATTTTCAGCCCGTCGAATTCAGCAGCGATCTCGTGCCCGCCGCGCCGCTGGGCCTTGCCGCGGTCGAGCCGGGCAAGGCGGGGCCGGGCCGCCACGAGCAGACGTTTTTCACTTTTTTCGACAAGGCCCCGGCGACGCTCCAACTGCGGATCACCGGCGGGCTGATCGCCCACTACCGCGATCGGGGCAACGTCCGCGTTGAACTCTGGAAGATCGGCGGCGAGACTGCCAGCGGCGAGCGCGAGACGCTCGCGGGGCGCGACCGCAGCGTCGCGCCCGACGGGGTGGAGCGGACGGTCAAGCTGCCGGTCGCCCTGCCGGGCTTGTACAAGCTGGTCGTGCGCGATGGGGGCGATCGCACACAGGTCGCGTGGCCCACCGGGCAGCGGATGACGATCGTCTCGACGGCCGATGCGCCGATGAACACGAACTACGCAAGCTGGATGCTGTATTTCTATGTGCCCAAGGGGACGAAGGTCGTCGGGCTGCACGGCGGCGGGCATGGCGAGGTCCACGACTCCGCCGGCCGGCCCCTGTTCTGGCTCAACGGCAGGGAGCCCGGCTACTACAGCGTGGAGGTCCCGCAGGGGCAGGACGGCCGCCTCTGGCGAATCCGCTACGGCCGCGGGCCGCTGCGGCTGTTGACCGTGCCGCCGTGTCTGGCGCGGAGCGCGGAAGAACTGTTGTTGCCGAAAGAGGTCGTGGAGGCGGATGGAAAGAGATGAGCAGAGCGTTCAGCGGTCAACAGTTGACAGTCAGCGGTCAGCCAACGGATTTCGTCCCGGATGCTCTGGCGCACGCGTCTGTCTGTGATCGCTGACGCCGAATTACTGACGGCTTCTTGTTTGAAGGACAAGCTGCAATGATCAGGAGAATGTTTGCCTGGCTGGCTTTCTTGGACCTGGTGCTTGTGTCTGTTCCGATCGCGGTCGGCGAAGAGACGCCCGGCGGCAAGGGGATGACCGAGGCCAACAAGGAGCGGCTGGTTTTGGACGACATGGAGGACGTGGCCGATTGGGGCAACGGATCGCCTGACGAAACGACGCTTTCGGCCAGCGCTCGGCATGTCAAGGAGGGCCGCAAGGCGCTCCTGTTCGCCAATCTCGTCGACCACACCAAGGGCGAGAAGAATTACCCGATCGGCTGGCCGCGAACCGGAAAGGATCTCGGTTCGGGCGACGCGACCGACTGGTCCGGCTACGATTTCTTCGAGTGCTGGATCTACGCGGAAACCAGCCGGCAAGCGCTTCCCAAGGAGCCGATCGGCGTCGGGTTCTACCATTCGGGGCCAAAGCGGAGCAGCCACTTCCCCCTGCCGGATGTGGCAAAAGACCAGTGGGCCAAGGTGGTCATCCCGGTCGATCGGATCATGGCGCCCAAGGATGTCCGGCGAGTGCAGTTCAACATCTCCGAATCGAACTACAAGCACGGCGACCGCGTCGATTTCTACATCGACGAGGTGGCGCTCACGCGGTTTGTCGACCCGGCGATCGTCGAGGTCGCCCTGGAGCGGAAGATTCTCTACCCGCAGGATCGCGTGCTGCGGGCGCGCTACAAGCTCGTCGGCTACAAGGATCTGGAGACGACCGCGGTCGAGCTGGCGCTCGGCAGGGACGGCGGCCCGGCGGCGGCGCGCGTCCGCGGCAAGGCCGCGCGGACGGGCGAGATCGTCTTGCCGTTGGATCAGCCGCTCGCGGCGGGCACGTATCAGGCGACACTGGGCGTGCGCGACGCCCGGGGTGGACTGATCGACAGGAAGACCGTGGAGCTCCGGGTGATCCCCGGGCCGTTTTGCGGGACGAAGGCGGCCACGGACGGAACACGGAAAAGAGGAAGCGATGGAGTTGGAGCACAACGAGATCACGGGGCAGATCATCGCCGCGGCGCTGGAGGTCTACCGTGTGCTCGGATATATGACATCTCACGGCATGTGTTCCGAGAAGTCCTTCAGGTGCTCCTCATCGTCGGCGACAATCGTAATCATCCCCTTGCACCATCCCGGCTGCGGGCGATGCTGCATGGCCGGCGCTTCACTTGCCAGCCTGGCCACCGGCTGGTCGTTTTCTGTGATCACGACTACATCTCCCGGCTTGAGCCGCTGGATCAACTCCGTCAGTCTCGCTTGCGCCTCTTGAACGGAAACGGTTGTGAGGGATTGTTCTCTTCCCTCTTGCCTTCCTCCGATTCTTGCCTACTCCGAGTCTTTGCGATGTTCGCTTTCTTCCGCCGCCCTCAGGCTGGCCGATTGCTCGTACTGGTCAACGGAGATTTCCTTGATGCGATCATTTTCCCAGACAACGATTGGAGTGCCGGTCTGTTTCGCAACTTGAATCACTGTGCCCGCTGATTTGCGGAAGGCCGCGTCAACCAGTTCTGACAGATTGCCTTGTGCCTGACTCATGATTCACCTTTTGTACTTCGCACAATCTGGTCACACAAATCCGATTGTACGCGATGCAGTTGCTTGTCTTCTGTTCTGGCAATCATTGCGGGGGGCAGGCGGGAGGCATCGTACAACCACCATGCATCGGCGAGTGGGCAGTAGAGGTCGAACAAGTTCCGAAGGCCAGAATCAAATCGCCGCCGAATGTCTACTTCAGGGACGTTGTGCCCCCCCTGACGAACCCGGTTAACAACACGTGCCACGGAAAGGTCAGCACTGGGCAGCCACAGGAAGAACAGGTACACCCGATATCCGTCCGCCTTCATGGTTGAGAGAAGACGAACGTAGATGCGACCGGACAGTGTGGTTTCGAAACCGAAGTCCCTTTTCGCCGCAGACAGTTCCTTGATTCGCTCTAGCACCAGTCTCCCAGCTTTGAGGTTTTGTGTCTCCGGAGCGAAGGGGGCAAGCCCGGCCGCAATCAGGTCAGCGTTCAGGAACTCACGACAGACAATGAAATCCGGTAAGAACTTCGAGGCAAACGTCGTTTTCCCCGCTCCATTGGGACCAGCGATCACGTAGACACCGGGTGACTCGAAACTGCGTGGGTCCATCTCGCTGCCAACGTCCGTAACGCCACCTACAGATTCTGGACTTTCGGTCTGGTAGCTGTAGTATACCCGAACTGCTATCATCGTCAAAGAATGGAGGACTTCCACTTTCGGCGAGGAGGAATCGAACGATGAAGACGGCCCAAATTACGGCGGTTTGCCTGACGCTGCTCGCCATGCCGGGATCGGCGGCGGCGGAAGTGTTCCGCTTCGACATGGGAACGGAGCAGTCGGAGCTGCGGCCGGGATTCACCCGGGTGACGGCCCGGGCGGTCTATGACAAACAGGCCGGCTATGGCTGGCAAAACGGCGAAGGGCTCCGGGAACACCACAAATACTACGACCGCAAGTGGGAGTATCATGCGGGCCGCGGCCGCGAGCAGCCGCCGCCGATTTACACCAACCAGATCACATGCGACTCGGTCTGGAGCCGGCAGCCCAACACGCTCTTGATCGACGCGGCTCCGGGCGAGTACATCGTCTGGCTCCTGTCGGGCTTTTCGGCCGGGTCGCCGCGGGACTACCATCAATTCGACGTGGCGGTCCGCGGAGGGAAGCAGACGGCCGCTGAGACGGTGAAGATTCCCGGCCCGTATATTTTCGAGCGGCGGCGGCTGCGCCTGAAGGTCGACGGCCCGCGGATATCGATCGATCTTCAGCCGCGGACCGACTGGGTATTGGCAGCGGTCGTCGTATTCCCGGCGAACGAGGAGGCCGCGGTCCGCGCTGAATTTCTCGACGCCTTGGAGAAGGAAATCACGTTCCTGCCGCCCGACGTGGCGGAGAAATGGCAGGAAACCAAGATTGTCGACGACCGGCCGATGCCGGAGTTGAGCCAGGCGGACCGCCAGCGGGGATACGCGATCTTCGCCAGGCACTGGTCGGAGGTGGTCTACCCCCAAACGGTTCCCCGCCAGGAGGAATTGAATCCCAGACTGGCGGCGTTCGCCTCGCTGGGCGAATACGAGCCGGTGACGTTCACCGTGCTGCCCCTGGCGGACTTGTCTTCCGCCCGGGTCGTGGCGAGCGATTTGCGCCGCGGCGCGGCGGTGATTCCGGCGGCGAACATCGAGGTCCGCTCGGTCCGCAACATGCTCGTGCGGCCGAACTACTCAACGTTTTTCAGCTACCACGAAGCGCCCGACGTGCTCGAGGCCGGCGAGTCGCTGGACCTTGCTCGCGGGCGGAACCAGCGGTTCTGGATCACGGTCAAGACGCCGGACGAGGCAGCGTCGGGGGTCTACCAGGGCACGCTGAGATTTCAATCGGCCGGCACGCCGCCGGCCGACGTGAGCCTCCAGGTCCGCGTGCTGCCGATCAGGCTGAAAAAGAACCCGCAACACATCTACGGGATGTATTACCGCGATCCGCTGCGCAACGTCGCTTCGGGCAACTCTCCGGAGGCCAACGCCTATTTCGCCCGCAAGGCGGAATTGGAGCGGCAGGACATGGTCGCCCACGGCATGAACGCGCACATCTCCCAGCTGAGCGGCCTGGCGCGCGACGCCGAGGGCAATTGGACGATGGACGGCGCGGAGACGGAGCGGCGGATCGCGCTGGACCGCAAGTACGGGCTGGCCGACAAACCGCTCGTGGTCAGCTTTCCCGTCGGCTGGTGGTACGAGCGCCTGGTGGATAAACAGGGGCTGGGCAGCCACCTGCGGCTGGTCCGCGACGACGTGCCCCAGTCGTTCTACGACGAAGTCACGAAGATGGTCGAGGCCATCGAGGGCGAGAAGGAGAACTACGCGTGGCCGGAATTCCTCTATTACCCGATCGATGAACCGAGCACCGCGGAGAAATCGGTCCGGTTCATGGTCGGCGTGCTCAAGGCGATCAAGCGGGTGCCGGGCGCGCGGACTTATGTAACGGCCGACCCGAGCCACGAGCAGTTCGAGCCGCTGTGGCCCTATGTCGACGTCTGGTGTTGCCAGCCGTTCGTCTTCGGCCATGAGAAGATTCGCCGACTCAGCCGGGAGAAGAACATCGAGTTCTGGTGCTATCCCAACCACATCAGCGGAGAGAACGACCACACGCCGATCCGCGGCGCCCGGATGACCTGGGGCTTCGGCTTCTGGAAGTCGGGATTCCGCACCTTGATCCCGTGGATCTACCAGTCGTCGAACGGCGATCCGTGGAACTATCTCGACGGCACGTCGATGGATTTCTTCAACCGCTCGACGCCCGACGGAGAGCCGATTCCCGTGGCGATGTGGGAGGCTTATCGCGAGGGGATCGACGACGGACGGTATCTCTACACGCTGGAGCGGTTGCTCGCCGAGAATGCCAATCGTGGCGGCCGCGCGGCGGAAATCGCAGCCACGGCGAAAGAGGAACTCGAGTTCGTCTGGAACGCGATCGAAGTCCAGGAAAAGTATAAATATGACGGTCTCTGGAGCGGACCGGATTTCGACGCGTACCGCTGGCTCTTGGCGTCGAAGATTCTCGAATTGGAGGAGGTGGAGTAGGGTTCGGGGTTCAGTCTTTCCTGCCGCCTGATCCTCCTGCTGCCTGGTTCCCAAGCTGGAGCTTGGGAACCAGGAGAGGGCGCGGGGCAGTGGACCGGAGTGCCCCGGGCGGTTATCTTTGGCGCGAAGCTGGTTAGTCGTTCCCAGTCCGCCACAATCGGAGGATCAAGTCATGGTTTTGTACCGATGGATGTGTTCGTGCTTGGTCTGTGTCTTGGCTGCCGCGGGGCTGGCCGCCGTGTCCCATGGGGGGGAGTCTTCCCCACCGACCGCCGTCCCGATCGGCCTGGCCAAAGTGGACATTACCCCCGAGACGCCCGTGCGGATGTATGGCTACGCGGCGCGCAAGACCGAGTCGGAGGGGGTGGCCGGGCGTTTGAAGGCGACGGCGATGGCGATCGGCGACGACGCGGGGGAAGGGCCGGCCGTCTTGCTGACCGTCGATTGCGGCTCCGTGCCCAGCGACCTTCGCGAGACGGTTTTCCAGCGCGTCGCCGAGACCGCGCGGATCGCGCCCGAGCGGTTCGTGCTCTGCAATGCCCACAATCACTCCGGCCCGAATCTGAAGGGCATGGGTTCGATCGAAGGGGCGGAGCGCGATCGGCTCGCCCGCTACGCCGAGTTGTTGACCGACCGGCTGACGGGCGTGGTCAAGGAAGCGCTCGGCAACCGGCAGCCGGCGCGGTTGGAGTTGGCGCGCGGCGCGGTCGGGTTCGCGGGCAACCGGCGCGTGCTCACCGACGGGAAATGGTCGGGTTTCGGCTGCGTGCCCGACGCACCGGTCGATCACGAGCTGGCCGTGCTCAAAGTCTCGCGCGATGGCAGAGTGGTCGCCCTGGTGGCGAACTACGCCTGCCACAACACGACGCTGCGGGGCAATTTCACGCAGATTCATGGCGATTGGGCGGGCTGCGCGCAGGAGTGCATCGAGTCGGATCAGCCGGGCGTGTTGGCGATGATCACGATCGGCTGCGGGGCCGACGCCGACCCCTGCCCGCACGGAACGGTCGCCCTCTGCGAGCAGCACGGCCGGGCCCTGGCCGATGAAGTCAGCCGCCTCCTGGCCGGACCTTGGATACCGATCCGACCCGTGCTGGCAGCCCGGAGCACGGTGCTGGCGATTCCGTATGCCAAGGCGCCCGACCCGGAGGCCGCGCGGGGGGCGGCCGGCGCGTCGAGCGCCCCGAGGGCCCCGCGCGACAAGCTGGAGAAGGAGGGCCGCGCGCCAAGGTCCAGGGCCTATCCAATCGTGGTTTGGACATTCGGCGACGATCTGGCGATGGTATTTCTCTCCAACGAGGTGGTCGTCGACTACGCCTTGCGGCTGAAGCGCGAGTTGGACGCGAGCCGCCTCTGGGTCACGGCCTATGCCAACGAGGTGTCGGGCTACGTGGTTTCCAAGCGGCTGATTGCCGAGGGGGGCTACGAGCCGCGCAACAGTCTCAGCAGCCAGGTCACGTTCGGGCGGCCCGAGACGCTTGAGCCGGCCATGGAGGACCGGATCATCGAGCGCGTCAAGGGCCTGCTCCCGCAAGGGTTCCACGCCGAACGCGAGGCTGGGGAGATGGCCGCTGCAAGGTGAGTGGGCCGCCCCGCGGCGGGCCTTCGACAATCACCCGGAAGCCGACGTCATAGACTTGCTGCCACGGTTGGTAAGCGCGGCGGACGGAAGCGCCGGCGTCCGCCGGGCGGTCGGCCCAGGAGCCGCCGCGGGCGACTTTGCGGTCGCAGCCGGCCTGGTCATTCCGGCCGTCCTCGTCGACGTAAGGGTACGGCCGGTAGCTGCTGCGCGTCCACTCGTTCACGTTGCCGACCATGTCTTGCAGCCCCCAAGCGTTGGCCGTGGTGCGACCCGTATAGTCCACAACGAACCAGTTGTCGCGAAATCGTTCGTCGTGCAGGGGGAAATTCATTTCGGCCGGGTAGGGGTAACGCCGCTGCAACGTGCTCGGGCCATCGTATCCCATCCGATACCAGCGGAGGCCCTGATCGGCCAGGTTGGCGAACTGCCCAAAGTCAGTCTCCGCCGTGCCGTAGAAGAACTGGGTCTCCGTGCCCGCTCGGGCCGCCCATTCCCATTGGGCCTCGGTGGGCAGGGTCGCGGATCTGCCCGTTCTCTCGCTCAGCCAACGGCAGAACCGCAGGGCTTCCGACCAGGAGACGCGCGCTACGGGTTGATCGGGGTGGTTGGCGATGTGCCCGGGAACGACTCGATCCAGCGAATGCATGTCGATGTAGCGCGTGTCGTGCAGCGGATCGAATCGCGCGTACTGGCGGTTGCTCACCTCCGTAACGGCCATCCAGAAGGCCTCGCTCACCCGAACCACCGAGCGGGGCCGTTCATCGGCGGCGCCCTGGAGGCTGCCGATCACGAACTCGCCGGGCGGAATCCGGGCCAACGTCATCGTGACTCCATCGCCCAAGTCGAGAACCAGCGGCGCTTTCGCACCGTTGGCCCGCTGCATCCGGCGCGCCTCGGAAGCCGGAAAGGGGAAGCCGGCGGCTGCCAGTCCGTCGGGCTGGACCGGCTCTTCCGGCGGGGCGCGGAAAGGGGCTGGCGTCCGGTTGCGGAAGGCCTCGGCCGCCGCGGCGAACTCGCCTTCCGGATCATCGCCGTTGCCGGCCAGCGCTTCGGCCAGTTCGCAGCGCCGCTTGCGCTGATCGCGCTCGTGGAAGGGGGGTGGATTCCAACTGCCGGCGCGGGGCACGTTCAGGTCGATCCACCCGTAGAGCCGCTCCCGCGACTGGCGGCTCAGCTCGGCCAGCTTCACCCCGTGATGCCCCTTCTCCAGCATCTGGATCAGCGGGCTGGTCGACGNNCGACGTGTGGTTCTGATAGTTATGGGCCACGAAGCCCGCGTCGGAACTGACCACCTGCCGCGCTCGATTGCCGGCGAAGTTGCGGCGGACGACCAGCAGCCGATCGAAGTCGAGCAGCGGATTGGCCAGCAGCGCGTCTCGGATGCCGGCCAGGACCTGCTCGACCGATTCAGGCGGCCCGGCTTCGTTGCCGGCCAGCCGCTTCAGCAGGGCGGCGCGCTGGAGTTCGAATCGCGCTACGGCCTGCCTGTGCTTCACGCCGTCGTATTGGCCGGGAAACTCCGTCTCCATGTCCTCGATGGCCAGCCGCACGGCTTCCAGGTCGACGCTCTCAAGTGCCGCGATCTCCGCCTTGATCTGCGCCCGCCGGAGGGCGCGCTGCATCCGCTCGGCCCGCTGCTCCGGCGTCGGCCGCGGCAGTCGCCAACCTTCGGGAAAGGGCACGGACGCCTTCAATCGCAGCCCGCAGATGTGCGGAAACGGGCCTTCACGGCGGAGCTGGATGATCTGCCTGCCCCGGGTGATGGGCAGCCGGCATTGCTCCTCCCACCTGGCCGACGTGGTGTTCCAGCTTCCCGTGACCCCGTTGAAACCGGTGTGCACGATCTGCTCATCGAGGCAAATCTCGACCGGACGCGGCTGGGCCGCCGAGTAGAGGGCAGACAGCGTGTACTCGGCGCTGACGGGGAATTCGATTTCATACTCGACCCAATTCGGCAGCTCGCCGGCGTTCCAGACACAGGAGGGACCGTCGGCATACGGCTGGCCAGCAAGGCTCACCCGGACGTTGCCGCCGTCGAAGTCCGCGGCCTCGATCGTAAATTCCGCGCCGGCGGCTCGTGCCCCGGGCGGCAGTGCCGCGACAGCGCCGGCCAACATCATACACAGCCAGCGCGGCTTGATCGCCGCCTGCCACCCTGCCGGCAGGGCCCGGTTTAAAGCAGTGATCACCCGGTCGATGCATCTGGCGGCCCTGTCCATCAAGGGGTCCTCCCTGGCAGTCGGATCGATGAAGTGCATTCCCGTCAGCGGGCAAGCTTCTTGATACCCAGCGCGACTCGGCACTGCCCTATCGGGCCTTTCAAATCCTGATGTTCTTTCCTTGGGTCTCGGCGCCTTCGCTCTGGAGGCGGACAACGAGGCCCTCAGGCAAGTACCGGCACCGGCGATTATAGCAGCGGGACGCGGGCGCGGGCGTCCCCCACCGAGCGCGGGGGCGGGTGCAGGATCGGGTCGTCAGGTTGAAACGGCGATCCGCCGGCGCCATGCCAGGCTTTTTCGCACCGCCACGGCAGCGACAGGGCTGCATGTCGTATGCCGTATGCCGTATGCCGCGTGGTTGCGGCGGGTTTGGCGATATGGGACAATCTGAGCCACTTTGCATCGACTGGTTTCGCAGCGACAGCAGTCCTTGCCCGTTCTCGCGGACTGCCCCCTCGGCCGCACCGCGGGACGTGAAGCCGTACAGCACGGAGATTGTCGTGAACAGTCTAATCGCTCCGAACATCTGCTTCTATGGGAACCGCGGCGAAGCCAGTATCGACTCTGTCTAGCAGCGAGATTGTTCTCGCGCGACTGTTCCGCGCAAACAACCTCAGGAGATCGTTTCATGCGTACGTCTGCCCGACTTCTTGCCGTGTTGTTGTTGCTGGTCCTTGCGACTGCCTGGGCCGCCGCGGGCGCGCCGGCCGAAACGGTCGGCGAGCTGGCCGTCCTTACGCCCGACGAGAAGCCCGCCGAGCTGCTCGGCGCGTACCTGGTGAGGAAATGCGACAAGCTGCTCGATGCGCGCCGGGAGGAGGTCCAATCGCTGGAGACGCCCGAAGCCGTGCGTGAGCGGATCGAGCGAATCCGCAAGTCGTGGAGCGACGCGCTCGGCCCGTTTCCCGAGCGCGGGCCGCTTAACGGGAAGACCCTCGGCGCGATCCAGGCCGAGGGTTACCGGATCGAGCGGGTCCTCTACGAGAGCCGTCCCGGCCACCACGTGACCGGGAATCTCTACGTGCCGGCGGGCAAGGGGCCGTTCCCCGGCGTGCTGGTGCCGTGCGGGCATTCGGCAAACGGCAAGGCGTCGGAAGCGTATCAGAGCATCTGCATCCTGCTGGCCCGGCATGGCTTCGTCGCGCTGATTTACGATCCCATCGGCCAGGGCGAGCGATACCAGTTGCTCGATGAAAGCGGCAAGCCGATCGCCGGGGGGACCGGCGAGCATACGCTGACCGACATCGGGGCGCGCCTGACCGGCACGGGCGCCGCGAATTACCGGATTTGGGACGGCATCCGGTCGCTCGACTACCTGATCTCCCGACCGGAGGTCGACCCGGAGCGGATCGGCTGCACGGGCAACTCCGGCGGCGGGACGCTGACGGCGTACCTGATGGCCACCGACGACCGGATTCTGGCCGCCGCGCCGTCCTGCTACATCACCTCGCTCAGCCGGCTGTTCAACACGATCGGCCCGCAAGACGGCGAGCAGAACATCACGGCCCAAGTGGCGTTGGGGATCGACCACGCCGATTATGTCACGATGCGGGCGCCCAAGCCGACGCTGATCGTGACGGCCACGCACGACTTCTTCGACATCGGCGGCTCGTGGGACAGTTTTCGGGAGGCCAAGCGGCTGTATGGCGTCCTCGGGCTGGGCGAGCGCGTGGACCTGTTCGAGTATCCCGACAAGCACGGCTTCTCCCAGCCGCGGCGCGAGGCTGTCGTGCGCTTCATGCGGCGCTGGTTGCAGGGCATCGACGACGCAGCGACCGAGCCGGAGCCGGCGATTCAGACGGACGCCGCCTTGCAGGTGACCGCGTCGGGCCAGGTCGTGAAGGAATTCGGCGATCGGACCGTCTGGGACTTGAATCTGGAGCGAGCAAAAGAGCTGGCGCCGCAGCGGGAGGCGTTCTGGCGGGACCGCGCGCGGGATGCGTGCCTCGCCGAGGTCCGCCGGTTGGCCGGAATCCGTCCGATCGCTGCAAAGCCGGTCGCGCGGAGCGTTGGCGTGGTGAAGCGCGAGGGATACACGATCGAGAAGATTCGCATCGAGCGCCAGGGCGAACCGCCCGTGCCCGCACTCGTCTTCCTGCCCACCGTCCGACAGGGCAAGTTGCCGGCGGTCCTGTACGTCGACGGTCGCGGCAAGCAGCGCGGCGCCGCGGCCGGCGGCCCCATCGAGGCGCTCGTCCGGGAAGGCCGGGCCGTGCTGGCGATCGATGTCCGGGGGACGGGCGAAACCGCGCCCAGGCAATCGCGGGATAAGCCGGCCTTCCTGGGCATTCACCTCGGCCGCCCGCTGCCGGGGCAGCGGACCGAGGACGTGCTGGCCGCCCTGCACGTGCTGCTGGGCCGCGAGGAGATCGATCCTGGGCATGTTCGCTTGATCGGCATCGAGCGCGGCGGGCCGGTGGCGCTGCACGCGGCCGCTTTGGACGAGCGTTTCACGGAACTGGTGATTGACGGGGCGATCGAGTCGTGGATGGACGTGGTGGCAACGCCCCGCGGGCAGCAGCAGCTTGAGCAGATCGTTGCCAAGGCGCTCGAGCGGTACGATCTACCGGACCTGGTCCGCGCGATCGCCCCGCGGCCGGTGCGCGTGCTAGATCCGGTCGACCCGACCGGCAAGGCCAAGGGCGGTCAAGGATAGGGAACCAGGATGGCTGACGGGTTGCCAGGCTCGCGCTTGGCGCTGCGAGTTGGCGGCGGAACCGCGGGTCTCCAGGCTGGAGTCTGGGAACCGGGCGAGGCGAGGGCACCCGAACGATTGGGGCGGCGCGTCGCTTCTGCCCGCGTGCCCAACGCCGGCCGGACAGCGAAGTCGACCGCTGCGCTGATCGAGCGGACCGATCCGCCGAGCGGGGCCCGCGGAACGCTGAGGATTGCGGGGATTTCGCCTGCTAGGATAGAGTGAAGGGAGTCGTGGCGGATTGCCGAGAGCGGCTTCCGCCCGCCGACCTGGCCGGCAGGCTTGTCGATCCGGTTGGCGGCGTCTCATCGAACCTGGTTCCTGCCGCGGCGAGCGCCAGGCCGCACCTCTTGCCGAGGATTCGACGCCATGCGGTGGCCGATTCAATTCCAATTCCTCCTTGCCATGCTGCTGATCGTGATCGCGGCGATCGTGCTGGCCAGCGCGGCGAGCGCCCTCTGGGCGGTATCCGCCGCGGGGCAGAGCAAGGCGGAAGAACTCAGCCGCGTGCAAAGGACGCTGGTCCAGGCGAGTTTTCCGCTCACCGAGAGCGTGCTGGAGCAGATGACCGGTCTGTCCGGCGCGGAATTCGTTCTGCTCGACGCGGATCGGCGGGTGATCCACGGCACGATCGCTTTGGACGCCGCGGATCGGGCGGTCTTGCGGGCGGCGCCGCTGGCCGGCGCGATCCAGTCGCTGGCCGAGGCGTTCGCGATCGAGCTTGGCGGGCGCGGCTATTTCGCCCAGATCGTGCCCGCCGCCCGCGCGACGCCGACTTCGCCGGGCCGCTTCCTGGCGGTGCTCTACGGCCGCGATCAATGGTCGACCGTAGCGCGCCGGGCCGCGGCCCCGGTCGTCGGCTCTGGGGCGATCGCCGTACTCCTGGCGATCGGCCTGGCGACGCTGACGGCGGGACGGCTGGTGCGCCCGATCCAGGCGCTGAGGACGCAGACCGAGCGGATTGCCGAGGGGCAATTCGAGCCGCTGGCCGCCGCTGCGCGAAACGATGAGCTGGCCGACCTGGCCGACTCGATCAACCAGATGGCCGAGCGGATCAGCCGCTATGAGCGGGAGGTCCGCCGCAACGAACAGCTTCGCATGCTCGGTCAACTGGGGGCGGGCATGGCTCACCGCCTGCGGAATGCGGCCACCGGCGCGCGGCTGGCGGTCGAGTTGCACAAGCGGAGGAACCCGGCTGCGGCCGATTCGGAATCGCTGAGCACGGCGCTCCACGAACTGGCCCTGATGGAGTCGTACGTCGTGCGGTTCCTTCACTTGGGGCAAAAGGGCGCCGTGTCGATGGCCGCCGTCGACCTGAACCAGGTCGTGACCGAGGCGGTGGGCCTTGTCCGCCCGGCGTTCGACCATGCGCAGGTCCGCCTGGAGCCGGAATTGCCCGAAGCGACCGTGCGCGTCCGCGGAGAGCCGGACTCGCTCCGCGAATTGGTGCTGAACCTGCTGCTCAACGCGATGGAGGCCGTCGCGGCGGCCGCCGACCGGCGGGTGGTTCTCGAGTTGGAGACGCCGGACAATGGCAACGTCGAGGTGCGGGTGAGCGACTCGGGGCCGGGCCCCGATCCGGCCTTCGGCGAGCGGATGTTCGAGCCGTTCGTCTCGGAGAAGCCGGAGGGAACCGGCCTGGGGCTCTACCTGTCGCGGCAAATTGCCGAGGCACATGGCGGCTCAATCCGCTGGGAGCGGCGCGATGGACTCACCCGATTCATCGTCCGGCTGCCCCGCTTGACCCAAACGGAGAACGATATTCAAACCCGGACAGAACCATGAGTCTTGTGTTGATCGTCGACGACGAGCAGGCCATCTGCTGGGGCCTGGCGGAACTGGTGCGGGAGATGGGCCACGAGGCGCTGACCGCGGCGTCGGCCGAAGCGGGCCTGGAGGCCGCGCGGCGAACGCCTCCCCAGGCGGTCGTGCTCGACGTGCGGCTGCCGGGGATCAGCGGCCTGGAAGCGATGCCGCGATTTCGGGAATTGCTGGGCGGCGCGCCGATCGTGGTGATCACCGCCTACGGCGAGTTGTCGACAGCCGTCGCGGCGGTGCGAAACGGGGCCTTCGACTACCTGATCAAGCCGTTCGATCTGCAAACGGCCGAGCGCGCAATCCGCCGCGCCTTGGCCAGTTCCCGGACGCTCCTGGAGACGCCCCCGCCGAGCGCCGCCCGCGAGGAATCCCTCGTGGGGGTCTCGCCCGCGATCCAGGAGGTGTTCAAGCGGATCGCCCTGGTGGCCGCTTCCGACGCCTGCGTGCACCTGTACGGCGAGAGTGGGACGGGCAAGGAGTTGGCCGCGCGGGCGATCCACCGCCACAGCCGGCGCCACGAGGCCCCGTTCGTCGCCGTGAACATTGCCGCGCTCAGTCCGGCGCTTGCCGAGAGCGAGTTGTTCGGCCATGTTCGCGGCGCGTTCACCGGCGCGGACGCGCCGCGCCGCGGGTTGCTCGCGCAGGCGCACGGCGGCACGATCTTCCTCGACGAGGTGGGCGACATCCCGCTGCCGATCCAGGTCAAGCTGCTCCGCGCGCTGGAGCAGGGCGAAGTCTTGCCGGTCGGGTCGAACCAGCCGGTCAAGAGCGACTTCCGCCTGATTTCCGCCACGCACCAGAACCTGCCCGAGATGGTCGCCAGCGGCCGCTTCCGGCACGACCTGTATTTCCGCCTCGTGACGTTCGAGATCAAGATTCCGCCGCTCCGCGAGCGCCGCGAGGACATCCGCCCCCTGGCCGAGCATTTTCTCAGCCTGCTTGCCGAGACCTCGACCGCGGCGCCGCGGCTCTCGCCCGAGGCGCTGGCGGAACTGGAGCGGCTGCCGTGGCATGGGAACGTCCGCGAACTGCGCAACGCGATCGAGCACGCGACGATCCTGGCGCCCGGCGGCGTGATCGCCGCCGAGCACCTCCCGCCGCCCGCACCGTCGGCGACAACCGCGGCGCTGGTCTGCGAAGACGCCCTGGCGGCGCTGGTTCGCCAATGGGCGGAGGCGCAGCTCGCCTCTGGCTCGGCGTCGGGCAATCTCTACGGCCGGCTTCTCGGGCTGGTCGAACCGCCGCTGCTGCAAGCGTCGATGGCCCATTTCCAGGGGCAGTGCGCGACGGCCGCCCGCTGGCTCGGGCTGCACCGCACGACGCTGCGCAAAAAGTTGCAGAACTACGGGATCGAATAGGCGAACCGGCGCGGCGAGGGCCCCGGGCGCGCGCCGTTCGCCCGGCGAAACGCGCCGACGAGGCCGCCGCGCAGCCGCTACGGGATCCGCTTCGCCGTCTGCTCTTCGGTCGTGATCCCCGGCGGCAATTCGAGGATGCGGAGATTGCGGAAGTGGATTTCCGAACCTTCCGATTCCAGGCAGAGGTAGCCCTTGCGAACCGAGGAATCGCGGATGGAATTGACGAACTTGCCGTTGATCGCCAGTTTTACCGTGCCGTCGACGCAGACAACGTCGTATTCGTTCCACTCGCCTTTTCCCTTGCAGCGCAACTCCCGCGACATGCTGCGGCTGCCGCGCGGATTGTCCGGCGTGGCGGTCAGACCGTTGGCGCCGAACAGCTCGCCGGAAATATAGCCGATGTGTTGGGGCTCGCCGTCCTTCGTCCGGTGCAGGTTGACCCAATCGAGCTCCAGCATCTGCACTTCCATTCCCTTGGGCAGGCTGCGCCCCGGGGGCACGAAGCCCTCGCTCCATACGAATACGCCGGAGTTGCCGCCGGCCTGCATGTGGCGCCACTCGATGTGCAGGATGAAGTTCTCGTACTGCTTCTCCGAGCGCATCACGCCGATCGGTTTGCCACTGCACACCAGCAGGCCGTCCTTGACGGTCCATGTATCGGGCTCCGTGTTCACGTTCACCCAACCGGTCAGGTCGCGGCCATTGAACAACTCGACGAATTGCGGGGCATCGGCGGAAACAGCGGCGGCTGGCGCGAGGGCCAATCCAACGAACAACAACAGCGCCGCTGCGCTCGGCATGATCGAGTCTGCAATTCTCATAGGTGACTCCAGGTTCTTTTTTTAGGGTTCGGGGCCAAGTGGGTGTAATGTTGTTCAGTGCCTGCTTGCGAAACGATTAGACCTCGTCAGCCGACACGACTACCTCAAAGGGCACGCCCAAGGTCTCGAAATGCTTCTTCCCGCACCGCACCTTGTCTGCTTCGCTGGTGCGGAGCTTCAGGAAGTCCTTCGTGCTCTTGGTCTCGCGGACTAGGTAAAGGGTCTGGCCGTCGTGCTTCAGGACGGCCCAGTCGGGGTTGTACTTGCCGACGGGGGTGTCGATCTCGAACCAGGCTGGCAGCTTGACGAAGAGTCTGATGTCTTCGCGTTCGTCCAGCCGCTTGGCGAATTCGCGTTCGACCTCCGAATCGTAAGCGACGTATTCGTACACAGAATGGTCGACCTGTAAGGCCGTCAGGTAGTTGATGAGTTCCTCGTTGTTGTAGAGCGCCCGGAAGTGTTCGGCCGTGATCTCGATGTTCTTGGGCGCACCCTCGCGGATGGCCACGCTCGGCACCACGATGATGAACTTCTGGAAGCCGTAGCGGTGGGACAGCTCAAAGACGGTCCGCAGGTAGACGTAGGTCTTCCCGGTGCCCGTCTCCATTTCGACGGAGAAATGAGGGCAGGTCCTGGCCGCGTTGGCGGCCATGTCGAGCAGTTCCCAGGACTCAAGCGGTACCGCCGCGTCGGCAATCTCGATGTCGTTGCGGGCTTGCACCGTCCGGGCATTGGCAAGCAGCTTGTCGGGAGCGAGCATCCGTTGGTTGCCCACCCCCAGTTCCGTCCGGGCCTGGCCGGCGAACAGCCTACCCCAATCTCCCACCTCGACGACGGAAAACTCGGGGGCTCCCTGCGGCTGCCCGTCGAACAGATCCGTCACCGCGGCCACGGCGTCAAGCTGGTACTGCTGGTTGGCGTCGAATTGCAATTTCATAATCATCCCAGTTGTGACACTCGCCAGATGGTAGTTGCCTGCCTCGCCATCCAGCGTTGGCGTTCCGCGATTCGGTCGGGATTCCACTCGGTGTTCTCGGCTGCAACCTTTTGGGTGATTTGGAGTGGGCACTGAGCATAGACGGTCTTCTTGGCCTCGAAGGTGGCGTTACCCACCTCCCGGTTTGGCTTTGCCTCCATGAGGGTGAGGTTGCCAAGCCGATACACGAACTCGGCTGCGTGCTCATCGGTGAAGCCAGGCCAGTTCTCCTCGGGATTCTCCGGGAACACGTGTTCCAGCGTGTACTGGGGGCTGTCCATATCATATTCCTGCCCACTCAGTTGCCGTTCGAGACAGAACAGAATGTAGCGAACGACATGTCGATTTCGCGACGACGTCGTGCGGAGCACCTTCTCGGCGAACGTCTGCCGAAACGAATGGTCGGCCACGTAGATCGGGGCAAGCGATCTGATTGCTTCTGCCGGTGATCCGAGTTCCCCGCTAGCGATCCGCAACGCCACAGAGTTGTAGACCCGTTCCTGTTCGTTGGTTGCCAGGCTACCGATGACGTTGTATCGGAAGGCGATGATACCACACGCTCGCAGGAAGTCGGTGAACCCCTCGGCCGCGAAGGCTCGGTGTGCCGCAATCAAGGCCGGCCACGGTTGTCGAACGCTGAACATTCGCAATTCCCGCACGTGCGGCCGCTGCTCGGCCACCCAGAACGCATCTTCCGGGTTTGAGAGTGACGCGTAGATATCGATGTCCTCCTCCATCTGGCGAATCAACTCAAACACTTTGGCCTTGGACGGTGTCTCGGCCCGGATCGTCTTGAACAGGTCAGCTTCTCGGACGAACTTCCTCCGACTGTTCCAATGCACCCTTAAGAAATCGGGAAAGCTTTCACCCCCGAGCCTGCCAACCATTGCCTCCCATCGCCGTTCAAGCGTCTCGATCTCGCTTGGGTGGGAACTTTCCCGATGGACTACCGAGAACAGGTAGTTCTTGAGCAGGTCTGTCGGCGATAGCCGCACACCCCGGGCATTGAGTGTCTCGAACACCTTGAAGGCGTTCAATTCATCTGTCACGGTAATCACCGTGAAAAACAGCTTGTCCGACATCTCGTCGATGAACCTCGCGAGCAGAGCCCCCTGTCGCTCCGTTGCATACGTCTCGCGGACCTGCTTGGAGAACCACTCGAACGACTTTCGCAACAGGTGCTCCGATGCCCGCAGGCCGCGTTGTGGCAGCTTCTGGAGCGGCACAAGATAGTCCTTGTAGTAGCCGTCGTTGTTCCGGTTGAGCGTGAGTTTGCTCTGAGGAACGAGTGTCACCGGGTCCAAGAAACCGATGTACGAATTTCGCAATTGCTCAACTCGTCGCCGGTTGTTGTCCGCTTCGACACCGGCGTCGACCAGGTCTTGGAGTCCTCGCAGGACGGCTAAGACCATCAGACTGAGGGTAGTCATTCTCTGCTGGCCGTCGATCACGTCAAACGTCTTGTTGTCTTGCGTCTGAAGTACAAGATAGCCCATGTAGTGTGCAGGCTCACCGCCGTGCAACGTGACCTGGATGTCTTGCCACAGGTCATCCCACTCATCTTGTGCCCAGCTATAGTCCCGCTGAAAGCGTGGCACTCGATAGGCAAGGCCGTTGCCCATAAGCTGCCGAAACGTCTGGTTTGACGTGTTGAAGTTGATTGCGGACATGGAGATGCTCCGATCTGGATTAGACCGTCTTGAAACTCGTGACGCCCCTGGTCCTGAAGGTCTGCACGGCATTGGCCTTGATGACTTCGTTGAAGGTGCGGGCTTCCAGGATGGCCGAGGGCAAGAAGAACTTGTCAGCCAATTCCTGGCTCCACTGCTTCCGCAGATTGGCCGGCACGATCACCAGGATACAGCGGCGTCCTTCGGCCCAACTTTGGACGATCAGGAGCCCCGCCTCGATGGTCTTGCCCAAACCCACTTCGTCGGCCAGAATCGCCCCCCGGGCGAGTGGATTACGAAACGCAAACAGGGCTGCTTCGACTTGGTGCGGGTTGAGATCGACCTGGGCGTCGGAGAGAACCGCCGTCAGCCGTTCGACGCTGTCGGATGCACAACGCCGCGTCAATTCGTGGGCGATGTATTTCGCGTGATACGGCGTGAGCTTCATGGCGTCACTTCGACGGGGTGTTGAACGACGGATTTCTGCTGCGGTCCCGGAAAGTAATAGGGGATATGGTCAGGTCTAGAGATTGGATTTTGGCAGTCGTGCCGTTGGGCCTCGCTGGCGAAGCCACTCGTCGACGTGGTCCTTGTGGAATCGCCAATGCTTGCCGACCTTTTGGCCAGGGATGCTGCCCTCCTGTGCTAGCTTGTAGAGCGTCGATTTTGAGATTTTCAGGTACTCAGCCAACTCATTGATGGTGAGCACGCTGCTGCCGGGTTCGGCTGGCATGTTGTAGTCCTTGGGCTCGCAGCCCGACTTTCGGGAAAACGTAGCTGCTATTATCAGTCTCTGGCAGTTGCTGTCAAGTGAATGATATGGCTCACGCAGTTGGCTGAAGAGTCCTTCGGCGGCCCAAGTGGACAAGTGTTCCCTCGGGTAGCTCGCCGCGTGGCGCGTGCATGGTTCTCCGGCCGAAATCCGCGAACTGTACCGTCGGCGATTCGGCATCGAGACCCGCTTCCGCCAAATGCGACAGGCGCGAATCTACACCTGCACACGAAATCCTCGGCTGCGGCTGTTCTTTCTGGCCGTCGCCTTGATTCTGCGAAACCTCTGGGTATGGATTCACCACATGCGCCTCGCCGAAGGATCAGGCGACAGGATGACCTTGCACCTGAGACTGTTGCGATTCAAGCGCATGCTCGACTGGATCGTCCGCGAAATCGTTGCCCAATTTCACGATGGCTCAACACCTTGCGTCGCTCAACCGCCATAATGTCAACTTGGAACGACTGATACACTATTTATCGACAACGACTTCGGCCTTCTCAAAAGGGGCCACTTATCATCCATTCAAGGACTGTCAGCCAGATTGCGCGGGGCTGCCTTTGGATCGCCAACTTTGTGGGTGGCACCTTTTTTACTTGTGGGTGGCACCTTTTGATATTTCTAGGGGGGTCGCGGAGTCCGGCAGGCTTCCCCCCTCTCCGGAGAGCGGGGGGCGCGCTGGTGCGCGGCCGATCGCGTTGATTTCGGCCCTTGGCCTCTTGGGTTTCGGCGGAGGCCGGTCTACGCGTTTTTCGGCGATAGCGAGCGGTGCTTGAGATAGTTCGGGCCGGCGAGCTTGTGGCCCTTGGCCGGGCCGGCATAGAACTGGGCGACGCGGGCGACGACGGCCGCTTGCTCTTCGGCCGTCAAGCCGGGATAGATCGGCAGGGCGAGCACCTCGGCGGTCGCTCGATCCGTTTCCGGAAGGTCGCCGCGGCGGTAGCCGAGATGGAGGAAGCACTGCTGCTCGTGTAGCCCAAGGGGGTAATAGATTTCCGAGCCGATCTTCGCCTCGGCCAGGAAGGAGCGAAGCTGGTCGCGTCGCCCGTCGGGAATCCGCACGACGTACTGGTTCCAGACGTGGCGGCGGTGGGGCATCGCCCGTGGGAGAGTGACGAGCCGGTCGAGCCCCGCCTCGTGGAAGAGGGACGTGTAGCGGTCGGCCGTTTCGGTCCGCATCTCCGTCCAGCGGTCGAGGCGGGGGAGCTTGACGTTGAGGATTGCCGCCTGGAAGGCATCGAGGCGGCTGTTGACGCCGACGAGGCCGTGATAGTAGCGCGGCTCCATGCCGTGGACGCGCAGCAGGCGGAGTTTTTCGGCCAGCTTGTCGTCGCCGGTGGTGACCATGCCGCCGTCGCCGGCCCCGCCGAGGTTCTTGGTCGGGTAGAAGCTGAAGCAGCCGATTCGGCCCATCGAGCCCGCCCGGCGGCCGTCGAATTCGGCGCCGATCGCCTGGGCGGCGTCCTCGACCAGCGGCACGCCGGACGCCCGCGAGACCTCCAGCAGGGCATCCATCTCGGCAGACTGGCCGTAAAGGTGCACGGGGATGATTGCCCGGGTCTTGGCGCTCAGCAGGCGATGGACGGACGCCGGATCGATGTTGAAGGTCGCCGGATCGATGTCGGCGAAGACGGCGACGGCCCCCAATCGGGCGACGGCGCTGGCTGTGGCGAAAAAGGTGAAACTGGGGACGATGACTTCGTCGCCCGGGCCAACCTCCAGTGCCATCAGGGCCAACAGCAGGGCATCGCTGCCGGAGGCGCAGCCGATCGCGTGCTTCACCCCGCAATAGCGGGCGAGACTCTCCTCCAACTGCTTGACTTCCGGCCCCAGGCAGAACCAGCCCGACTGGCAGACCTTGGCGAGCGCTGCCGCGAATTGCTCTTGGAGCGGACCATGTTGGCGGGCGAGGTCCAACAGGGGAACGCCGGCAACCGTGGGGGTCCTGGCAGCCTGATCGTCAACGGATCGGTTCATCGGGGCAGCCTTCCATGTCGAAGAAGAGTCGTTCTGGCCAGCGATCAGCCATTGGCTGGCAGGAACGGTAAGGAGTTCGGCGATTTGCGTCAAGAGGAAAGCAGACGCCGGAACGGGTGCCGGTCCGCTTCTTCGCGCGTGGGTTGGGTTTGAAGAGGGTCAATAAGAGAATCTGTGAAGCCCGTCGCTTCCCGAACCCAGCCAGGGCGCGAGCGCGGCTGTCGCCGCCGCGCTCTGCCCTGGGCTGATTTCTGGCTGCCCCTGCGGGGCGAAATCCGCACGCTTGCACCGTCCGTGGCTTCCCGAACCCCAGGGAGAAGTTGTCCTTTCGCACGGGCAAGCGGTCGACGGCGCGTTCATCCTGCGGCGAGTTGTGCCTCGACCTTGCGCAGGTAGTTGATGCTCTCCCGGGCCAGGGCCTCGGGACCGGGCGTGTAGTCGAAGACCTCGACGGAGATCCAGCCTTTGTAGTCGATCTCGTGCAGCGCCTTGAAGATCGGAACGAAGTCGAGGTCGCCCATGCCGGGGCCTCGCCGGTTCGCGTCGTTGGCGTGGAAGTGAGCGACCCAGTCCTTGAACTCGTGGATCAACTCGGGGATCGGCTTGGACTCGGTGACCATCGCCTTGCAATCGAGGATGATCTTGCAGTGGGGCGAGTCGACCATCTCGGCCAGGGCGACGGCGTCGGCCGCGAAGCAGAGGAAATTCGTCTCATTCGGCCCGAGCGGCTCCATGGCGAGGGTCACGCCGTGCTTCTCCATGGCCGGCATCGCCTGCTTGAGCACCTCGGCGGCCCACGTCATCCCCTGGTCGACCGTCACGCCTTCGAGCAGCTTGCGCTGCTGGGGCGAACCGAAGACCATGATCGTGCCTCCCAGGTCGGCGCAGAACTGGGCCAGATCGCACAGATACCGGGCCGTGGCCTTGCGGACTTCCTTGTCGGGGCTCGTCAGGTGGAAGCCCTCGGTCTTGGAGAGGATCCAGTGGAGGCCGGCGACCTTCAGCCCGGCGTCTTCGTTAATCCGGCGGAGTTCTTCTCGACGGCCCTTGGGCACGTCGGTGACGAGCTGGGAGATGGTGAAGGGGGCGATCTCGATGGCTTTGTAGCCACATTCGGCGGCAAACCGGGCCACCTTGCGCGGGGGCCAGTCGACAAACGTCTCGTTGCAGATGCAGAACTGGTCTTCGAAGCCCGGCTTGGCCTCGGCGCCGAGAAGACGCCCGTCACGGATCAGGCCGGAGCAAGCAAGGGCCGCACTGGCGCCGGTCGCACTCTTCAAGAAGTCGCGTCGATTTGGGCGAGACATGGTGTGTTGTCCTCCGCGAAAAACGATGGTGGTTTGCGTGTGCTTGGATTGGCGCCTTGCCAGCCGGCGATGGAGGCCGACACGACGCGGACAATAGCAAGGATACTCCACCAGGCTGCCGGACTCCAGCTTGGCGCGCCCCGATGGGCGGCGGAGGGGGAGGTCTCCGAGTCCTGTCTCGCCCTTTCAGGGCTTGCGCCGTTCGTCACTTCCCAAACTGCCCGAACCCAGGGCGGCGCTGCGCTCTGCCCTGGGCTGATTTGTGGCTGCCCCTGCGGGGCGAAATCCAGACTGTCAAAAACCCTTCGTTGCCAGCCAGCGTTCGGCGTCGAGGGCGGCCATGCAGCCGGAACCGGCGGCCGTGATCGCCTGCCGGTAATAGTCGTCGGCCACGTCGCCGGCGGCGAACACGCCCTCAACGCTCGTCGACGTGCGAGGCGGCGCGGTCCAGACGAGGTACTTCTTCTCGGTCATTTCCAGCTTGCCGTTGAGGAAAGCCGTGTTTGGCGTGTGGCCGATCGCGAGGAAAACGCCCGAGGCCTCCACCTCCAGGTCCTCCTCGCCGGCCGTGCTCTTGAGCCGGGCGCCGGTCACTCCCTGTTCGTCGTCTCCGAGCACCTCGTCGAGGACGCGGTTCCAGAGGATCTTGATCTTGGGATTGTCCAGCGCGCGCTGCGCCATGATCTTCGATGCCCGCAGTTCATCGCGGCGGTGGACCATGTAGACCGTGCTGGCGTACTTGCCCAGGTAATCGGCCTCTTCGACGGCCGAGTCGCCGCCGCCGACGACGACCAGGGGCTTGTTGCGGAACCGGGGCAAGGCGCCGTCGCAGACGGCGCAGGCGCTGACGCCGCGATTTTTGAACTTCTCTTCCGAGGCGAGGCCGAGGTAGTTGGCCCGAGCGCCGGTGGCTACGATGACCGCCAACGCCTCGTGGTTCGCACCGCCGGAATCGGTGAGGCGGAAGGGGTGCGTCTGAAAATCGACGTCGACAATGTCCTCGGTGATCACGCGGGCGCCGAAGTTGAGCGCCTGCCGGCGGATCAGTTCCATCAGTTCCGGCCCGCTGACGCCCTGCTTCTGATGGGGCGCCATGATCATCCGCCGCTGCTTGTCGATCGCGTCGTCGAGATAGCCCTCGAGGTTGCCCTTGGGGAAGCCGGGGTAGTTCTCGACCTCGGTGGTAAGCGCCAACTGCCCGAGCGGCAGGGTCCCGGCGAGGCGATTCTCTTCGGTCACGGCCCCCTCGAAGACCAGCGGCTTCAGCTCCGCCCGAGCAGCGTAGATCGCGGCGGTCCAACCCGCCGGGCCGCTGCCGATGATGATGACTTTTTCCGGTTCCGCCACGTGCTAGTCTCCATGGATCGTCGATTGGATGGGTTCAGTGCGGGTATTATAGAAGTGTCAGCAAGGGGTCGGTAGTGCCGGACCCCCCCCCCCAAGGGGCCTATTGGCAATTCCCGACTCCGGCCTTGCCCAGTTGGATGCGCCGCCGCGCTGACGGCGACGATTTTTCGCGACTGGCCTCTTGCCCCCCCTGTTATGCCCCCACCGGTGGGGTGCTAACTCCGTTTCCCCATCGAGTGAACGATGACTCCGACCAACCTCTTCGCCAATCTGCCCAGCCATCTGCCGGACGAGCTCTTCACAACCCTGCTTGAGACCGCCGAGGTCCGGGTCGAGCGGATCATCTCGCACGGCCACGCCTCTCCGGCAGGCTTCTGGTACAACCAGGACCAGCACGAATGGGTCGTGGTTCTGAAGGGGGAAGCCAGGCTCCGCTTTGAGGATCGGCAGATCGAATTGAGGCCGGGCGACTGCGTGAACATCCCGGCGCGGAAGAAGCATCGGGTCGAGTGGACGGCGCCGAATGAGCCGACGATCTGGCTGGCGATTCACTACGGAGACGGGCGGTGAATGCACAGATCAGGTTCCTCCGGGCGAATCGTTGAAATTGGCGGGCCGGGAAGACAAAATGGAGTCTTTGGGTTACGGTGGCTTTGCGCCCCTTCGCCGGCTTAGGCGCCTGGCTCCCCTTTCGCGACCAGAGAGGATCCGCATGCGACGCACATTCTGCGATTTGGGTGGTTTTCTATTCGTGGTTCTGGCGATCGGACTGATCGCGGCGGCCGGGCAGGCGGCTGCGCAGGAGGGCGCAGCGGACGACGATTACCCGTTACTGGGCGAGTTTCGCGGCCCGATCTCGCTGGAGCCGAACAAATACCAGCCGCTGGCGCTGCAAGTCCGCCCAACCGGAGGGGGAAATTTCCAGGCGATCCAATACGAAGGGGGACTGCCCGGCGAAGGCCTCTTGAAGGGCCAGCCGGTCAATTTTATCGGCCGGCGGTCGGGTGATTTCCTCGTCCTGTCCGGTGGGCCATGGATCGTCATCGTCGAGACGGACCACTGCCTGGTGCTCGATCGCCACGGTAAACAGATCGGCCGACTGGAGCGCGTCGAGCGCGTCAGCCCGACGATGGGCGCCCAGCCGCCCAAGGACGCGGTGATCCTCTTCGACGGCACGAGCACCGACCAGTTCACCAAGGCCACGATGACGCCCGACGGGCTGCTCATGCAGGGCGCCGACGTGAAGCCGCTGTTTCAGGACTTCAACCTGCACCTCGAGTTTCTGCTGCCCTACATGCCCGCCGCCAAAGGTCAGGGCCGGGCGAACAGCGGAGTCTATCTCCAGAACCGGTACGAGGTGCAGGTGCTCGACTCATTTGGCGAGGAACCGGTGCTGGACGGTTGCGGTGCCCTTTATCGTTTCCGCAAGCCGGACTTGAACATGTGCCTGCCGCCGCTGAAATGGCAGACCTACGACATCATTTTCACCTCCCCCCGCTGGGCATCCGACGGCGCCAAGATTCGCAACGCCCGGGTGACCGTCTGGCTCAACGGCGTGAAGGTCCACAACAACGTGGAACTTGCTGACAAGACAGGGTCGGGCAACCCCGAAGAGCCGCTCCTCTTGCCGATGCGTTTTCAGGACCATGGCAACCCGGTACACTTCCGCAACATCTGGCTGATCGACCGCGGCCTGGCCGCCGACGGCCGTTTCCCGGTCTACCCGCCAAAGCCGGAGCCAAAACCGGAGGCAAAGCCCGAACCGAAGCCAGAGCCGAAACCCGAGGCAAAGCCCGAGCCAAAACCCCAAGCGAAACCCCAACCGAAACCCGAGTCGAAACCCGAGGCAAAGCCCGAAGAAAAGAAACCCGCCGTCGAGGAAAAGAAACCCGCGGAGCCGAAGAAAGGTGACGCTCCAAAACCGCCGACCGAGAAACCGGCGGAAAAACCGGCGGAAAAACCGGTGCCCGAGAAGAAGGAAGCGCCAGCTCAGAAGCCGGCCGAGCCGAAAAAGGAAGTCCCGCAGCAACCGGCCGAAAAACCCGCTTCGGAGAAGAAAGCCGAACCGGCCGCCGCGGAGCAGAAAGCCCCCGCCGAGCAGAAACCGGCAGAAAAACCAGCGGAGGCGAAGAAGGAAGCGCCCCAGCAGGACAAGCCCGCCGACGCCAAGCCGGCTCCGGCCGAGAAGCCCGCCGCGTCTGACAAGCCCCCCGCGCCCGAGACGAAGCCGGAAGAGCAGAAGAAGGCCGGCTGAGTGACACGGCTCGTTTCGGGCTGTTACAATGGCTGCCTGAGCTCGACATTTTCCGTGGCGATTCAGCAAAGGGAGCCGGCTATGAGACGGGCATCACAAACCAATCGGCGGCAGTTCCTTCAGGCAGCAGGAGTTGGCGCCGCGGCCCTCCTGAGCGCTACGCGGGCGGGTAGTGCCCTGGCCGCGGACCAGGCGGCCTATACGGTCGGCATCTACACCCGCCCTTGGTCCGCGCTGGACTACCGCGCCGCGTTCGACGCGATTGCCGAGGCCGGGTTCAAGCACGCCGGCCTGATGACGATCACGCTTCCCGGCCGCACGCTTGTCATCCAGCAGGACACGCCGCTGGAAGAGGCGGCCCGGATCGGCGAGGAGGCCAAGAGCCGCGGCCTGTCGATCCCGTCGGTCTACGGCGGCGGAATTCCCGTTCAGAAGTCGCTCGAAGAGGGCATTGCCGGCATGCGGCGGCTGATCGATGCCTGCGCGGCGGCCGGCGCCAAGTCGCTCCTGATGGGCGGGATCGGCAACGAGAAGCTTGTTGCGACCTATTACCAGGCGATTGCCGCGTGCTGCGACTACGCCGCCGAGAAGAACCTGCCCGTCAGCGTGAAACCCCACGGCGGACTCAACTCGACCGGCCCCGAATGCCGCAAGTGGATCGAAAAAGTCGGTCACAAAAACTTCGACCTCTGGTATGACCCGGGCAACATCTTCTTCTATTCCAAGGGGCAACTCGACCCGGTCGACGACGCCGCCACGGTCGACGGCCTGGTCCGCACCGGCATGTGCATCAAGGACTTCGACATCGTGGAGCGCGACGGCAAGCCGACTCCCGACGTCTCGCTGACCCCCGGCACCGGCCGGGTCGATTTCCTCGCGGTCCTGGCCAGGCTCCGTCGCGGCGGATTCACACGCGGCCACCTTGTGATCGAGTGCCTCACCCGGACGAATCCCGGCGACCCAAGAGCCTTGATCGCGGAGGCCCGGAAGGCCCGCCGATACGTCGAACGGCTGGCAGCGCAGGCCACGGCGGGAAGCGGAAAGCGGAAAGCGGAAAGCTAAGAGCGAATGGCTCCAGGAGGGATGCAGAAATGAAGGCTGCGTACATCACCCAGACGGGACCGCCGGAGAACATTCATTACGGCGAATTGCCGGCGCCCCAGCCCGGCCCAGGGCAGGTGCTGGTCCAAATCGGCGCCGTGTCGGTCAATCCGATCGACACCTACATCCGCAGCGGCGCGATCGGGATGAAAGTGCCGATGCCTTATATCGTCGGCTGCGACCTGGCCGGCACGGTCGAGGCCGTCGGTCCGGGCGCGGAGGGTTTCAGGCCGGGCGACCGGGTCTGGGGGTCGAACCAGGGGCTGGCCGGCCGGCAGGGAACCTTCGCTGAATATGCGGCCGTCGAGGCCCACTGGCTCTACCCGACACCCGAGGGAGTGAGCGATCGCGACGCGGCCGCCACGGCGCTGGTCGCGATCACGGCGCACCTCGGGCTGGTCCGCGAGGCGAAGGTCCAGCCGGGCGAGATCGTGTTTGTCCACGGGGGCTCGGGCGGCGTCGGATCATCCGTGATCCAGATCGCCAAGGCGCTCGGCGCCCGAGTCGTGGCCACGGCCGGCAGCGAGGAGAAGGCCGAGGCGTGCCGCCAGCTCGGCGCCGACTGCGTGATCCAGTATCCGTCGCAAGACGTCGGCGCGGCGCTGGCCGAGTTCGCGCCGCAAGGGGTCGACGTCTGGTTCGAGACCTTGCGCGAGCAGAACCTGGACCAGGCCGTCGACCATTTGCGAATGCGGGGGCGGCTGGTCCTGATGGCCGGCCGCGAGGCCAGGCCGCCGCTGCCCGTCGGGCCGTTTTACATCAAGGACTGCAAACTCCTCGGCTTCGCCATGTTCAATGCCACGCCCGACGAGCAGCGGCAGGCGGCCGTCGACATCAATCGGTGGCTGCAAGAGAACAAGCTGCGAGCCAAGATCGGGCGCGTGATGAAGCTCGCCGAGGCGGCGGAAGCCCACAGGCTCCAGGAGGAGAACACGCTGCGGATGGCCGGCACACTGGCCGGCAAGATTGTCCTCGAGCCGTAGCGGGTCACGGGCGCGAGGCGACGGCCTCGCTCCCGGTTCCCAAGCTTCCGCCCTCCCTTCTGGTTCCCAAGCTCCCGCTTGGGAACCGCCGCATTCACCAACGCGCCACCAGACGGCTGGCCGCGCGGGCCCGGTGAGGGAAAGGCGACGACGGATCGCCGCGCTGCCAAGGGCTAGAAGGGCTCGGCAACCGTGTCGGGGTCAGTTTCCGTCTCATCGACAGGGCGGCGCTGGGACCAGTCTTGCCAGCGTTGCAGCGACTGGCGGCGTTTCAGCTCGGTCTGTTCGGGTCGATAGAAAAACCCTAGCCCGGTGATCTGGTTGAGGTTCCTGAAGCTCAGCACGCGGATCGCCAGGGTCTCCTGGGCCAGATACTCGACCAGTTGCTCCGCCTGGCTCCGGTTGAGTTCCTTCGTGTCGAATTTCCAGAGCAGTTCGTACATCGGAGTCCCGCTCGCTCCGTGCAGGGCCACCATCGCGGCGTGAACGGCGGCGGCGGTCCGGGGACCTCGCCGGACGGAATCCCGCAGGAGGTCGATTACGTCGGGCCATTCGGCATAGCGCTCGGCGTTGTTGAGCGTGGCCACCAGGGGCTGAAAATCCTCGATCCAACTCAGCGAGCGAAGGGCCAGATGGCGCGTCTCCTTCTGCCGGTGCTCGGCCAGTTCGCGGAGGCTCAGATCGGCGTGCCGATCGAGCCCCAGCTGTCGCCGCAGGTAGTCGCTTGCGCGGCGGTCCAACGCGCTGGTCAAGTCGAGGCCGATCCAAGCCGGCAACTCGACCGCCGTGTCAATCGCCCCGCTTGCCAGCTCCATGGCGACCGGCGCCTGGCCGGGCACGGCCGGCGCGGCGCCGGCCGGCTGCCAGGTGAACTCGCCGGAAACACCCCAGAGACGCGCAATCGCCGGCGCGGGCCGGGTTTCGGGGTCTTCCATCGGCCCCTCCGCGCGGGCGACCTCGATCGCCACCTGGACGGAGGACTCCGGCAGCCAGAGGGCGCCTTCCGCGTTGCCGGCGCGGAGCGTGATCGTGACCGGGGCGGCTTGGGGGATCGCGTTGACCACCACGCGCCCGCTCGCCAACTCCAGGTCCGGCGCCGCGCCGTCGCCCGACGGCAGCAGGATGATCTCCCCGCCGTCGATCATTTGGATCTGGAGTTTTCCGCCGAAGGCGAGCACGGGGCGCGACGTCGGCAGCGAGACGATCCGGTCCTGGGGTCGCAGCAGGCGGGAGTTGGCGATCCGGTGGAAGGTGTTGCTCTGCGGCTCATGGACCAGGGCGATCTCTTCGGCGCTGAACAGCCGCCCTACCTCTGGGGTCCCAATGGCCCCCTCGGGAACCATCGGCTCCACGACGGCCATCGGTTCAGGGGCCGGCGGCGGCTCGGGGGGCGGAACAACGGCCAGGGGATCGACGCCCCGCACGGGGGGCGCAGGCGGTGCGCCTTCGGGAGGGAGAGGCGACGGAGACGCCACCGGCTGGGCGGGCATGGGGACGACGGGCACGATCGGCAGGGCCGCCGCGGCGGGCGCGCGTTCGGGCGTATGGCTATCCGCCGACTGTTTTCCGGGCGCGGCGGTGCTCGCGGAGCCGGCAGCGGCTCCGGCGGGTGGCTGGGCCGGTTGGAGGATCGACGGCGGGCTTTCAGGAGCCGCCATCGGAGCCGGTTCGCCCGGTATGGTCGACCCGGCCGCCGCCGGCGGGACCGGCGGCGCCGATTGCACGGGGTTGTTGTTCATGGCGACCTCGTCGGGCGATTCGGACGGCGGGCCCCCGGCACGAAACGCCCCCAGTCGACCGGTCGAGGCGAAATAGACCAGGGCAGCGAGCAGGAGAATGGAAACGACAATGAAATAGCCCTGGTTTCTTCGCCGCCTGGCCTCGCGGAGGTACGCCGGCACCGAGGATTGCGCCCGTTGCGCCGGTCTCTGCCGCTTCGACTGGTCGATGACTGGCAAGGCTGGCGCCTGTACCGGTTCCGCCGCCGGGCTGCGGGCCAATTCCGGAAGATGGTACATGCGGAGCCGGCTTTCCGGATTCACTTCCGCCGGCTCGCCCAGAACCAGGGAGAGAATCTGGTGGCACCCGGCAACCTCCGCCAATTGGATGTCGGAATCGAGGCACACTTTCTCGAAATCGGCAACTCGATCCGCGGGCAGGGTGTTGTCGAGATAGTCGGCCACCGTGTTCGGATCGAGGGCTTCCTTTCGATCGACGACGCGGGGCGCGCCGAGTTTGGCGCGGCGCGTGACATCGCGAATCCGGTGCAAGAGATGGGAGGCGAACTCACTCTCTTCGATCTTCCGGCCGATTTCGCGCATCTCGTCCGGTTCGAGACGTTCGTCCATGTAAGCCAGCAAATATCGCAGCGTCAGTCGCATTGCCAGGTCTTCTTTCGTTTCGGTGTCCGGGGCGGAGCGCAGCGGGATGGTCCGCCTTTCTGGCAGCACGCGTCCCCGGGCCGACCCTGGAGCGGAGCACGTTTTTCCGCGAACAATCCGGACAATCCGTCCGAGCGATCGTTCCCACGTAACAATGGGGAACCGCAACGGGCCTCTACCTGATTAGTGTCCGGGCGAAGGAGAATTCGTGCGTGCCGCTCCGGCATTGTTTCCGCCGGCAGCGCGGAGCGGTGGCGCAACTCATATCGCCAGAAGGGCTTAAGAACGGATTGTTTTCCAGGTCCGGCGAGATTCCGAATCCAGCTTCACCAGCCGCACTCCCCGCCAGTTCGGTGCTCCCGATCAGCGGCCCAGCCCGGCAAATCTGGTCAATTGGAAATTGAACCTTGAACCTTGCCCTGTCTCCGCATTGGAGAGACCGGCCGGGCCGAACCTTGCGACCGAGCGAGGCACAGCCCGCCGACCGAGGCGATCACCTGGAGCAACGCCAGACCGGCCGGATGCACGCCGAAAGGGGGCGGCGCCGGTTGCGGGAGCAGCCAGTCCGCCCGCTCCCAACCGTTGCGGGTTCGTCGCCAGAGTCCTTGGTCATTGGGTGGTTTCGATGCCACCAGGGGCGGCAGTTCCACCGCCAACCAGGCGACGGCAAGCAAGACCACCAGAATCCAGCCGACCCAGCGCACCGCGATTCTCCAAAAAAGCGGCAGGTGCGATGCTCGGTTGGGATGGGTAATTTCGCGGGCCGCACCGCGTTCTGCCACCTCGGCAAGCTAGCAAGGCGTGGGCCGAAGCCGGCCCCGGGGCTCGGGCGATTGCGCGCAACCCATTTGACGGCAACTGTATCGGCGCTCCTTTCGCGTCCTTGCCCGGGCGGCGTACCGTGGCTTAAGGGCAACGCCCGGCGCCGGCCTTGCTTCTTTTCGGCAACCTTGCGGCCGACGGGCAGCGCCCCGCACGCACGCGATGAGAATCACCAGGGCGGAGCCGACGCGCCACCCCGCTTTCAACGGGGGGTGATTTGGCTCCACAGATGCATACGCCGGAACGTTTTTCCGTTCTCTCTTTGCCCGGACGGATAGCCTGGCATCCGCGGTTTGCGGTTGCGGTGTCTTCCAGCTCAGTCGTGTGCCGGAGTTGGAGAACGGCTGTCCAGAATACCAGGTGACAAACTCGACCGGTTTGCATAGGATTCTACTGGGTTCGGAGAAGTGCCGGATGTTTGGCTGCGGCACGGGGACCGTTCCGGACCGGTTTGTCAGTCTCTTTGATTCATGCCTTGCAGGACCTGCGATCGTGACCGACCGAGATAGAGTTCGCCAGATGCATGCTTGCCGCCAGGCGGAAGGCTACCTGGAGCTGGAAATGCCCGAATCGGCGCTGGAGATTCTTCAGCAGCTTGGCAGCCCGGAGCAGCTGGGAGTCCATGGGCTGTATCTGATGGGCGAGTCGCTCCGCTCGATGGAACGGTATTGCGAGGCGCTTGCCTCCTTGTCGACGGCAGCGGTCCTGTCGCCCGAGGATGCGCATATTCTTCTGGCGATGGCATGGTGTTACAAGCGCGTGGGCAGACTCGATCGGGCCATCGGTGCGATGCAGCGGGCCCTGGATCACTCTCCCAACCAGGCGATCCTGCACTATAACCTGGCTTGTTACCTGAGCCTGACCGGCGAGTTCCAGGGCTCTGTGCGGCATCTGTCCAGGGCCCTGAGGCTCCAGCCCGGTTTTCGCGAGAAGGTGGAGACGGAGCCGGACTTCGACCCGATTCGCAAGCATCCGGGGTTTGTCGCTCTGAAGAGCATCCTGGTCTGACAATCCCGGCGGCCGGACGCGCGGGGCGAGAAGCGGCAAACGCTCCCTTGCGTATCGTTTCAGGAGACTGTGTGTGTGTGCTAGCCGGTGTTTCCTGAGCGGGCGGCCCAGCCTGTTCGGCCAGCGGGACTGTCTTTTCCGGAAGGGCTCGACCGGCGGGGGCTGTGCCCGTCTTTTCTCCGCGGCACCGGGGTCGCTGCGAAAGCGGAGAAACCTGGCCGCGACGGGAGAATTGTTTACCCGGGCCGCCGCCCCGTTGCAGGAACGGATCAAAAAAACCGATTGTTCCGGCTCGGCGAGGCCGCTTGCCGCATCGTCTGCCCGCCATTATCTTGGAGGGTTTGGCGCCGCCTTCAGGACTGGCCCTGAGGGTCGTGGCTTTGCGAAGCCTGCCGGACGGGACCGGTCACGCCGACGAAGCCCTCCCGCCCCGTGCCTGGCCGACGCTCACCGGCGCCGGCAGAGTCGGTTCGCGGCCGTGCTGCTGGCCCGCCGACCTTTATTCGCCTTCTCCGAACGGAAGTTCCACGATGTCCGACTGTTGCGACCGCCACGCCCACCTTCGAGAGACCGATCCGCAGCTTTATGCGTTGATCGAGCGGCAAATCGAGGCCGAATCGACCACACTGAAGATGATCGCATCGGAGAATTACGCCTCGTTTTCCGTTCTCGAGGCCAGTGGATCGATTCTCACGAACAAGTACTGTGAGGGGTACCCGCAAGCCCGGTATTACGAAGGCAACGAGATCGTCGACCAGATCGAGCAGCTGGCGATCGATCGCGCGAAGAGCCTGTTCGGCGCCGAGCACGCCAACGTGCAGCCCTATTCCGGCTCGCCGGCCAACCAGGCGGTCTACCGGGCGTTGCTCGAGCCGGGGGACAAGGTGATGGGCATGCCGGTGCCCGCAGGCGGCCATCTGACCCACGGCTGGAAGGTGAATTTTTCGGGCCGCGATTACCGGCAAATCCCCTATGGCCCCGACCCCGAGACGGGCCTTCTGGACTTCGGGGAAATCCGGCGGATCGCCAGGCAGGAGCGGCCGAAGATGATCTGGGTCGGCGCGACCGCCTACCCGCGAGCGCTCCAATACGATCGCTTCGCCGAGATCGCCGCGGAAGTCGACGCCTACCTGGTGGCCGACATCGCCCACATCAACGGCCTGATCGTGGCCGGCGTCCATCCCGATCCGGTCCCTTACTGCGACGTCGTCAGCAGCACGATCCACAAGATGCTCCGCGGCCCCCGCGCCGGCTTCATCCTGTCGAAGGAAGAGGATCGTTTCCAGCAGAAATACCACTCCAGCAGCAAGTTCAACCTTGCCAAGCGGATCGATCGGGCGGTCTTCCCCGGCCTTCAGGGCGGCCCCCACATGAACACGATCGCCGCCATGGCGACCTGCTTCAAGGAGGCCGACAGCGACGCGTTCCGCCGCTACGGGGCCCAGGTCGCGGCCAATGCCCGCCGGCTGGCCGAGGCTCTCTTGAGCCGCGGCTACCAGCTCGCCGGCGGCGGCACCGACACGCACCTGTTGATCCTCGACTTCCGCGCGGCGGAGTACACCGGAAAGGATGTCGCCCAAGCCCTGGCACGCGCCGGGATCATCGGCAACTTCAACATGGTGCCCGGCGACCATCGCAAGCCGTTCGTCACCAGCGGAGTGCGGCTGGGGACGCCCGCGGTCACCTCGATGGGGATGCGGGAGGCGGAAATGGAGAAGCTGGCGGCCTGGATCGACGAGGTTTGCAGCAACATGGGCAGCCTGGAACAGATCGTGCCGAAGGTGCGCGGGGAAGTTGCTGAATTTTGCCGCCAGTTCGCCATCCCGGGGATTCACGCGGCGAAGACCGCCGATTAACGGCTGGGCCGAATCCGCAACGATCCCAGGATTGGCCGGGAACCGGCCCCGAGGGGCCGCCAACGCGCTCCGCGCCTGTTCGGGCGGGGCGACCCCGGGCGACTTCTCCGCTGGATGCGTGCCGGCGGGCCGTTGTGTTCCAGCATCATCGGGTTGCCGCCGAGCATCGCCGGCCTCCGGATCGAATCGGTATACGCCCCCGCGGATTGCCCCTACGACCATGGAGAATCGCCCCAAAACGCTGACATTCCGGCGTCCCTCGCCGCCCCGGCGCGCGATTTGCTGCCCTCCAGGTATCTTAAGTCGGCCGCACGGGAGTCGGAGCCCGTTCCGTCCGCGCCGCATGGAAATCCGCCGGAGCATTTGCCGATGGTTGTCGTGCCGAGCATCGCCGACTCCGACGCTGTCGCCGCCTGCGGGCGGGGCGACTGGCGCCCTGGGGCGAAGGGCACCACTTTAGGCCGCACAATGCCCCCCTTTATTTCGCTCACTAGCCCCCCCGGTGATCCAACCTGAGTCAGGATCGCGCGGGGCCCTTGCTTCAGATCCGCGGCTTTTTCTGCTAACATAGACCTTTGTCCTATCGTGGGGGGCTGACGTGACCGCGAGCCGAAAAGAGTCATCCAAGCTACCCGGCCTAGCAACCTATCGCCATATCATTCGATCCACCGGGGATCCGTCGAGCGAGACCCTATCCGTGAGCAGCCCTGACGTGCATCGGCCGAACTCAACCGACCCGGGACCGCCGGATCGCCAGAATGCCGCTGCACGAGTTGAAGCGACCGACCCGGAGTCTCTGTCGAGCCAGGTGCTCGGGCAGGTCAAGGCCCGCGATCCCCAGGCCTGGACTCGGATGGTCAATCTCTACGGGCCGATGATCTACCGTTGGGCTCGAACAGCCGGGTTGCAGTCGGCGGACTCGGCCGACGTGGTGCAGGAGGTGTTTCGTGCCGTGGCGATGTACATCGGCGACCTTGACGCCGATCGCCCCGCGGAGGGGTTTCGCGGCTGGCTCTGGACGATCGCCCGCAGCAAGCTGATGGACCACTTCCGCGTCCGGGCCGGCGCGGCGGCGACAGGCGAGGAAGCCCTCGAACAGACCGTCGCACACGAACCGGAGCTGAGAGAGCCCGACGATTTGAAGACGCCATCTCCCGACGTGGCCATGGTCCATCGCGTGCTCCAGACGATTCGGCCCGATTTCGATGACACGACCTGGGAGGCTTTCTGGCAGATGGCGGTTCAGAATCGGACCGCCGCCGAGGCGGCCGACTCGCTCGAAATGAGCCGCAGCGCGGTGCGGCAGGCGAAATACCGGGTCCTCAAGCGATTACGCCACGAGCTTTCCGGCGTATAGGGACGGCTCGCCGCAGACCGTCGCCCGGCGCCCCGGCAGCCTATTGAGGCGTTCCGAAACGAACCCCTCGAACGTGCTCGCCAAGGCCGAGATTGGCCGAGTCGGCCGAGAGCGGCGCGCCGCGGATCGAGACGTTCTCGAACGCCACTTCGCGGACATCGTGCTCGGCGTCCGCGCCGGCCAGTTGGATGCGGTAGGCGCCCGGCCTGCCTTCGAGCGTGACGTTCTTGAACTGGATGTTCCGAATCAAGCCGGGCGTCTGCTTGTGCATGTACTGGTTGACCACCGGGCGGAGCCGGATCAGCTCGTCCTGGCCCTCGCCGTGGATTCTCACGTCGTCGATTGTCACATCGGCGAGCCGCATGTCCTCGCCCGGCTCGAGAAGAAACGGCGTCATCGCGAAATGGATGATGTCCAGGTTCCGCAAGGTCACGCCGCGCATCCACTCGGCGCGGCTCTCGTGACCGAGGAGGAACACCCGGGCGCGATCGCACCAGAGGATCGAATTCTCGACGGTGATCCGCTCGACGTTGCTGTTCTCGCCCTCGAAGGCGAGCCCCTTCAGGGCCACGCAGTCGTCGTCGCTGCGGATGAAGCAGTCGGTGATCAGCACGTCCTGGCTGTTGCAGGGATTGATGCCGTCATCGTTCTGCACGCGGCTGTTGCAGAGCTTCACGTTGCGGATCGTGACGCGCCGGCTGCCCCGGGGGACGATCGTCCAGTGCGACGAGCCGCGGATCGTGATCCCGCAGAGCGTCACGTCCGCCCCGTAGATGCCGATTGTCACGCCGTGGGGGCCCTTGCGCCACTCGTAGTCGGAACCGTCGAGGATGCCCCGGCCGCGGATGCGGATGTTCGACCCCCGCGCGATCACGGCCCCTTTGACGACCGACCCGCCGGCAAGGTACAGAGTCTGGTTGTCGCCGACCTCGATCGCGCCGGGCTGGTGCGTGCCGGGCCCGAAATAGATCACGCCGGGATCGTCCGGTGCGGGCGCGGCGGTTTCGAGCGGGTTGGCAAACAGCAACAGCGGTCCGTGCTTGCCTTCCGGCTCGACGCTGATTTTCGTCGGGCCGGGGAGCGACAGGAGCAGGGTGTGGTCGTCGACCACTTCCAGCGCAACCTTCGCCGAGGCGGGGCGGATCCGCGTCTGGCGGACCGGCCGCTTGGAGACGATCCGCACGCTCACCGGCCCGGAGAGGTCGAAATTGGCGAACGCGTAGGGTCCGCCGAAATCCCACTGCTTGCCGGCGAAGGGCGGATCGAGCACGCGCGCCGTATACACGTCGACCGGCTGGCCGCCGGCCCAGACCTGGTAGTCCTGCGAGAGCCTCTCTTCCGGCGGCGCCGGATAGGTAACGACTTCCGCCCGGGCAATCGCCGCCACAAGGCAAGCGGCCAGCAAGGCCACGAGGGTTTTGCAGAGACTCTCTGTGAACGAGGAGGCCATTTCTTCGACGTTTCCTTTTCTCGCCACGGCGAGCTGGTTCTCTCTTCCCGGTTTCCAAGCTCCCGCTTGGGAACCTCCGCTCCGCGCAGCGCCGCCCCCCACCCGCTCGCCGGGCGGGCTTGCCCCGCGCGTTGGACGTGCAAACCGATTCACAATTGGTTATTGTACTGCCTGCCGGATCGCGGGGCGACCACTGCCGTTCGGCGGCGACCGCCGCCGTTCGGCAGAAGCCGGCTCGAGCCGCCCCTGCGGCCGATCGGCGTTTTCCATCCAGCGGGGCGCGTCGGCGCCCCGCCAAACCGTTAACGGAGGGGAATCGATGCGAAGCGGGAGACACGAGGTGAGCCGCCGGAGTTTTCTCAAAGGCTCGGCGGCGGGAGTCGCGGCCGCGACGATCGTGCCGCGGCACGTTTTGGGGATGGGGGAGGAAGCCCCCAGCGAACAGTTTGGCGGCGCGCTGATCGGCTGCGGGGGCCGCAGCCGCGGGACCTTCCAGGGGCTCGGCCCCGGGGTGCGGCTGGTCGCCGAGTGCGACGTCCGGTTCAAGGACAAGGCCGATGGCAAGACAACCTACACGGACTATCGCCGCGTGCTGGAGCGAAGCGACGTCGACGTGGTGGCGATCGCCACGCATCCCGGCTGGCACGCCCTGATTTCGATCGCCGCCATGGAGGCCGGCAAGGACGTGCTTTGCGAGAAGCCGATGACGCGGTTCATCGCCGAGGGCCGCGCCGTGGCCGACGCGGAAAAACGCTTTGGGCGGATTTTCCAGGTCGGCACCTACGGCCGCTTCGGCGCCAACCAGAAGATTCGCAAGATATTCGAGAGCGGCCTGCTGAAGCAGTGCGACACCGTCCTCATCCAGCGGGGCGGCAAGAAGGTCAGCCAGTGGAGCGGCAAGGTGGCCTACCAGGTGGCCGACCCGCCGGAGTGGCTCGATTGGAACATGTACTGCGGGCCGGCGCCGCTCCGCGGATTCCACGGGCACCGCTTCGGTGGCACGCACCGCGGCTACTGGGACTACGAGGGGGGCGGGCTGGCGGACATGGCTCACCATTCGCTCGACGGCCCCGCCTACCAGTACGGCCGCGACCTGACCGCGCCGGTCGAGATCACGCCCCATGCGCCGCCGGCGCACCCGGAGGCCTGCGGGATGTGGGGCTGGTGCGAGTTGAAGTACGCCGACGGCCTGACAATCGTGCTCGACAGCGGCGAGTGGGGCAAGCCCTATGACCGGCTGAAGCCAAGGAACGAAGGGGAGCGGGAAATCCGCGCGATGCTCGGCCCGGAGGATCAGGAGAAGCTCGACGCGATGGCCGACCCCGCGCCCCTGGTCCGATTCGCCGACGCGATCCGCACGCGCCGGCAGGCCGGCGGGCACGCCGAGGCGTCGCACCGCGTCGCCACGATCTACCACCTGGCCAACATCGCCTTCCGCACCGGCAGGGTCCTGCGCTTCGATCCGGTCCAGGAGGAGATCGTCGGCGATGAAGAGGCCAACCGGCTCGTCCACCAGCCGATGCGGGCCCCCTGGCACATCTGACCCTCGCGGCAAGAGACAGAACACGATCCACAAGGAGCATCAACGATGGCTGTTTCCGACGAACTCAAGCGCCTGGTCGGCGAAATGCCCGATCCGGACGACCGGGGGATGTATACCGAGAATATCGACAAGCAGAAGATCGAGCAGGCAATCGCCCAGATTGCCGAGGGCGGCCGGCCGTCGATCGCCGGCCTGATCGAGATGCTCGGCGCGCCGGGCAGCGGCGAAGACGTCAAACCCCATTACGCCCTGCACTGCCTGGCCAACCACGTGCTGGCCAGCCGAGACGAGAAAGCCCGCAGGGTGCTGACCGAGACGCTGGCCGAGGCGCTCGGCGGCGAGCGGCCCATGCACACCAAGGCCTTCCTCTGCCAGGAGTTGCAGTGGGCCGGGGGGAAGGAGGCCGCCGCCGCGCTGGGCAAGCTGCTCTTGGACGAGGAGTTGGTCGAACCGGCCTCGATGGCCCTGGTGGCGATTCGCCACGGGGCCGCCGACGCGTTCCGCGCCGCCCTGCCCGCCGCCCGGGGCAAGTGCCGGCGGAACATCATCCAATCGCTCGGGGCGATCAAGGACACCGCTTCGGCCGACGCGCTCCGCGCGGCGCTCGCCGATCCGGATGCGGAGGTCCGGATCGCCGCCGGTTGGGGTCTCTCGCGGATGGGCGACGCGGATTCCGCCGACGCGCTGAAAAAGGCCGCCGACGCAAAGCCCGGCTGGGAGCGGATCCAGGCGGCCAAACACTGCTTCGTGCTCGCCGAGACGCTCGCCGCCGCCGGCAAGGCCAAGCAGTCGGCCGCCATCTACCGCTACTTGATGGAGAGCCGCACGGACCCCAAGGAGGCCTACGTCCGCGAGGCCGCCCAGAGGGCGCTCGAGGTGGACAAGGAGAGGCTCGTGTAGAGAATGGCGAATGGCGAATGATGAATAATGAACCAGGGAGGTTCAAGGTTCCGTTTCCCGTGGCCACGAGCCAGCGCGGAGCGTGCCCGGGCATCCTGAGACGAAATGCCCCTTGCACGTGCCGGGGCCGAGCAATCGATTAACCACAGAGCCAACGGGCCGCGCGGGCACTGCGATCCGCTCGGGCATTTCCCGCCGGAGCCGTTGGCTCTCGGGTTAAACGAGCTGGCTACTCGATTTTTTCTTCCACGAGGAACGCCTCGCCCTCTTTCACGGCGAGATAGTGGAAGCGGTCGCGGTAGTCGAAGAGCAGCTGCGCGCCGGGCGGGTTCCAGATCGACTCGTAGCGGTGGGCCGCTGCGCGCCCGTCGACCACGCTGAAGGCGCCCGTCTTGTCGAGCGCTGTGTGGGCATAATGGCGGCCGTCGGGGGTGAACGTCAGATAGCCGACCATCGTGTAGCGGGCCTTGCGGAGCCCGTCGACAACGACGAATCGCGCCCAGCCGCTCCGCGCGATGTAGCCGAGACGGCGGCTGTTGGGGCTGAACACGAGCGAGCCGCCGCCGATCGCATCGAAGCCGCGCTCGGAATGGCCGTCGATCACGACCGCTTCCGTCTGGCCGTCGCCAACCACGCAGGCCAGCCGTTTCGAGTCGGGGCTGAACAGCATCTGGGCGATGCGCTCGTGGGCCTCGCCCGGCTGGCCATCGACGACGGCCAGCCAGCGACCTGCCTGCTGCGCGGCATAGGCCAGCCGCGCGCTATCCGGGCTGAACTGGAGCGAGCCGTCGCCGATCGTGTCGTACGGCTGCTGCTTCTCTCCGTCGAGGACGACCGACCAGGGGCCGTCCTTCCGCTCCTGGGCCGTGTAGGCGACGCGTCTGCCGTCGGGGCTGAAAACCAGGTCGCCGACATCATAGCAGGGCGGCTGCTGCCTGCCGTCGATGATCACGCAGACCTTGCCCTCAACCAGCGCGGCGAAGGCCAGCCGCTCGCCGTCGGCCGAGAAGCAGTAGCCGGTCCGGGTACCCAGGTCGTCGAACGGACCGAGTTCCTCTCCGTCGACCACCAGGCAGCACTTGCCTTCACGCATCGCCCCGTAGGCCATGCGGGCGCTGTCCGGGCTGAACTCGATCAGCCCGGCGGAGATCAGGTCGCAGGGCCGCCCCGGCTGGCCGTCCACGACCACCGCGCGCCGGCCGACATCGAGCAGCGCGACGTAGGCCAGCCGGGCGCTGTCGGGACTGAACTGGGGCGGGCCGACCCGCTCGTAGCCGGGCGACTCGCGGTCGCCGGCCACGATGCACCAGCGTCCGCCGCGCTGGGCGGCGTAAGCGAGCTGCGAGCCGTCGGGGCTGAACTGAAGCGCCGCGACGCGGTCGTAGACCGGCTGGGGCTTGCCGTCGAGAACCACGCGCTGGCCGTCGCTGGAATCGATGTAGCCCAGGTGGCGGCCGTCGGGGCTGAGCACGGCCGACTCGCGGACCTCCGGCGGGAATGGCCCCAGCGAGGTCTCGGTGTAGCGGCGGTTGATCTCGGTCTGCCCGGCGGCAGTCCCCGCGGCCAGGGCCACCAGGCAGGCCAAGACCACGCGGCACGGGCGGTGATTCTGGGGGCGGGTTTTCGGCATGCGGACCCTCCTCGTTCTCAGACTCCGGCTTCCGCTGGTTGCCGAACTCCGGCCTGGGAGCCTGCCCTCTTATCCTGGTTCCCAGGCTGGAGCTTGGGAACCTGTCTTCCAGGCCATCGTTTGGTCAATCCAGGTGCCGTTTTGCAGTATGCGAGCTCCAACCCCGCGTTCCCAAGCTGGGGCTTGGAAACGAGATGTTCGGTTGAACTTCCGTGAACGATTGCCGCCCCTCAGGCGCCGTAGCGGTTGAACCACGCCCGGCTCTCGAACGGGAGTCTTTCCCTCTGCGCGGCGGCTTCCGCGGGGACTCCGAGCGGCAGGACGATGCGGACGATCTTGCCGCCGGGCACGCCGAGCAGGGCGGCGAGTCGCTCGGCGACGCCATCCAGCCTGAGCACACCATCCAGCCAAACAGAGGCGTAGCCCAGCGCGGTGATCGCCAGGAGCATGTTCTCGACGGCCGCCGCGCAGTCTTCGGCGTGAAACGAATGCCCGTAGAAGGTCGGCCGCGGATCGGTGACGCAGACGATCATCGCGCGGGCCGTCTGGCAGGCGGGCCGGTTGATGATTTCGGCTGCCTGGCGGACGAGAGCGGGGTCGTTGAGGATGACGAACGAGGTGGTCTGTTCGTTCTTGCCGGAAGGCGCTTGGATGCCCGCCTGGACGATCTTTCTCAAGTCTTCCTCGCGGACGGGTGCATCCGTGAACGGGCCGCGGTAGCTATGGCGTTTGCCGATCGCCTCGAAGAGTTCCATGCGAGCCTCCTACTTGTTGCCGGGTCGGCAATGGGACAGCGCCAGCAGGGCGTAGCCGGTGACGAGGCTGGGGTCGCCCTCGAGCCAGCGCGAGTTTTCATTGATCCACGATCCGTCGTCCTTCTGGCGTCGAGCAAGCTCGTTGAGCAGGTCCGCGCGCCAGTCGTGTTCGACGCCGGCGGCGTCCTTGAGCGTGGCGATCTGCATCGCGTCGAGCGCCTTGGCGAACGTGTGATAGTAGTAGTAGAGCCCGGCATCGCCGATGCCCGGATTCTGATCGAGGCGATAGTGCTTGGAGATCCAGTCGAAGGCGGCCTTGACGCGCGGGTCGTCGCGGCCGACACCCGCATAGATCATGCTTTTCAGCCCGGCATAGGTCATCGACCCGTAGCTGCGGAGTCCGCCGGCAGGGGTCTGGCCGGCCTGGCTGAGTCCACCGGCGGCCGGCGTGTAATAGAAGCCCCCGTCGGGGTTCTTGGCGGCGAACGGGGTGGTGTTATATTCCGTTTCCAGGTTCTGGCATCGCGAAACGAAGACCAGCGCTCGCTGCATCGCCTCATCCTCCGCCCCTCTCCCCCTGGCGGCGAGGGCGTCGATCAGGAAGCCGGTGTTCGAGAGGTCCGGCCGTTCGTGCTTTCCGTAGCCGGCGCCGCCGTAGTCGTACGAATCGACCTGCTTGCCTTCGTCCTCGTCCCATTGGAGCTTTTTGACGAAGCGTTCCGCCTTGGCCAGCAGCTCGTCGTAGCGCCGATCGTGATTGGCGGCGGAAAAACACATGATCGCCAGGCACGTTTCGTAGTTCCCGTAGAGCGAGTCTTTCTGCGAGACGCGGCCGTCGGGCTGAGCGAATCCCTCCAGATAGCGGAGGCTCTTGGCGACCAGGGGGTCTTGCGGACGGAAGCCATTCTTCAGCAGGCCCGTCGCCACGACGGCGGTGCCCCCCGGACCGGCATAGGCGGCATAGGAACCGTCGGGCGCCTGGCCGGTCGACTGGAGAAAGCCGACCGCCCTGTCCAGACACCTCTGGTAGATGCCGGCCGTGTCTTCCGCGGAGGCGGCGGCGGTCAAGAGAGAGACCGCGGTGAGCAACGAGGTGGCCGCCGCCGCGAGCCGCCCGCTGGCAGGGAAGATCGACATGGGAAAAACCTCTTCAAACAGCGATGGCGAGGTGTTCCGACCCTCTTCCTGGGGGTCGATGCCCGCAAAAGGGTACTCCGGCCTCGGCCCTGTATTATAACCGGTCAGGGGTCTGCTCGTCTGCCGATCGGCGGGACGCGGAAGGATGCAGAGGGCGCAAGCCCTTGCCTTCCATCCAGCCGCACCCTCGGGAACAGGGCATGTCGCGGAAAAACGAGCCGGTTTGGAGAGTTCGCTTTCCGGATCGGCGGGCGGGCGGTATACTTGGGTGTTCTGCGGAGCGCGATCCGTGCAGGCGGACGAAGGTGGCAAACCCTCGCACGGCCCGGTTCTCCCGGCCTGGTGGGGGCGGCTTGTCGATGCCGGGCATCGGCGACTCCAGACGGGACCGCCAACTACCCAGCCATGAGCGGAGTGGTGCGCCAGCGCAGACGCTTTCCCCAGTTCAATCTCTTGCCATGTCCAAGTACGTCGTCCGGTACGGCTCCATGCGAATCCTACGCCCCTTCGCGTCCGCGGGCAAGAATTGCTACGCGCGGGGCGATCGGGTGATCGTGCGAACGGACCGCGGGCTCGAATCGGGCGTGATTCTCTGTGAAGCGGCGGAAGGGGCGGCCGCCAAGACGGATGCGCTGCACGAGGGGCAAGTGCTCCGCAAGATGACGGCCGAGGACGAGAACGAGCTGGCACGGATTCACAATCAGGAGAAGGCGGAGTTCGAAGTCTGCCAGCGGTGCATCCGCCAACTCGCTCTGGAGATGCGGCTTGTGGACGTCGAGCACATCTTCGGCGGCGAGCGGATCGTTGTCTACTACCTGGCCGAGGGACGCGTCGATTTCCGGGAGCTGGTGAAGATGCTGGCGGGGGAGTTTCAGACGCGGATCGAAATGCGCCAGATCGGAGTCCGGGACGAGGCCAAATTGATGGCCGACTACGGCGACTGCGGCCAGCCGGTATGCTGCAACAACCACCTGGTATCGATGCCTCCGGTGTCGATGAAGATGGCCAAGCTGCAAAAGGCAACGCTTGATCCGACGAAGATTTCCGGCCGCTGCGGCCGCCTGAAGTGCTGCCTGCGGTACGAATTCGACACATATGAATCGATGCTCGCCGAATTGCCGCCAATCGGCGCTTCGGTCGAGACGCCCGACGGACAAGCCCGCGTGGTCGGCCACGAGATTCTCACCCGGCAGCTTGTCGTGGAGCTGGAGGACCGGGTACGCAAATCATTTGACGCCGAAGAGGTTGCAGCGCTGGCGGCGGAGAATCGGCCCAAGAGGCGCCGGACCCCGTCCCGCTCGCAATGAGGTTTCGCGCGGCCTGGCCGGCGGATCCGCCGAACCGCGCCGGCCGGTTGCCTGAGGACGACGGGAAGAGACTCGCTGCCATGATGGACCCGAATCAGCAACTCGCTCAACTCCTCCAGCAGGACCGCCGCTACCGGCTGGAGGCGTACATGTTCGTGTTCGAGGCGTTGAGCTACGCCCAGGACGTGATGGGCATGGGCTCTGAATGCGCCAGCGAGCCGGTTACCGGCATCGAGGAGGAAGACGACGAAGCGGAAGGCCCTCAGCGGCACGTGACGGGGCAGGAGCTGTGCGAGGCGATCCGCCGATTCGCCCTCCAGCAGTTTGGGCTGATGGCCAAGACAGTGCTCAACAGTTGGGGGGTCTACAAGACGGGAGATTTTGGCGAGATCGTCTTCAACATGATCAAGATCGGCCGGATGCGAAAGACGCCCCACGACCGGCGGGAGGACTTCGACGAGGTCTACGATTTCGAGACGGCGTTTGACGAGGAATTCAGGATCCAGGTCGACTAGCGGGCGGTCTGCCGGATGCTGGGGGGCGCTGGATGCCTGTCGATCCGGCCCGGCGGCCGCTGCGGGGGGCGAGCGTCTGCTTTTTTCGCCGCCGGGTGATTGCCGAAGGGAGCCATGAATGGGCGGCCGCAAGACAGCGACTTCTGGCCAGCACGCGCACGTCGACTCCGCCGGGCCGCCGGCTCGCGAACCGAATCCGCCGCGTCCCAACCGCCCGCTGCTCGCCGTGGCCGCCGTGCTGGCCGCGGCGTGGATCCTCTGCCTGATCGCCCTGGCCGCGCTGACCTGATTCCGCGCGGGACCGTGCGGGCACAGCGGGTCGGTGGCAAGCACTCCCGATAGAAAGAGCGGCCAGCCTGCCACAGTCGCCCAGCGCGCACAACCGGGGGCGGGACCCGGGAGAGTCCCCTGACATCGGCCGACTCATCAGCACGAGCCCCCCCTCGAATCATGAGTAGCGGCTGTGCCGACACCGACATCGACTCTCGCGCACGCTTGGATCGCGACTGGTACCAGCCAAAGACCGCCCTACGCAAAGCAGACAAAATCACCGGTGCCAAGCGCCGGAGCCTGCGGGTAGCTGAACGGCGCCGGGCTGGTCATGGTCGCGCAGGCTGGCCGCATTGGGGACCCAAGACCTTGATTTGTGACCCGTTCGGGGAGCCATTTGGCGCACGGAGGACTGGCCGGGGATGTCGATGGCGTCCCCTTACGCCTTGAGTCTACCGAAAGGATGGCGCCGATCAAGCGTTTTTTTCCGGTAACCCTTGGATTTTTCTCCAAGCCAGCTCCGGCCCATCGGGTTGCCTCCTCGCCTTCGACGTGGGACAATTCGCTTTTGCCGCCCGCCAAACGCGGCTGGGCGGCCCCAGGGTCGCCCCCCTGGAAGCAGGGCGGGGCGGTCAGCTGAGCCATTTCGGAGTGTCGCAAAAATGAAGCTGGTGCCTTTGGGCGAAAAGGTCGTCATCCGGCGCCTTGACGCCGAAGAGATCACATCCGGCGGGATTGTCCTTCCCGATTCCGCACGAGAGAAACCCCGCCAGGGCCGCGTCCTGTCCGTGGGCGACGGCCGATTGCTCGGGGACGGCACGCGTGCGCCACACGAGGTCACCGATGGGGATCGGGTCTTGTTCACGCCCTACGGCGGCACGGAGGTGAACATCGATGGCGAAGAGCTCCTGATCATGAACGAGAGCGAGATTCTGGCCGTCGTCACTTGACGCGACGCCCGCCCGCCGGGGCCCTACCGCAAGTAATCGGCCTCGATGTGGTAGACCACGCCGCCGTACTTCTCGTCCGGGTCTTCGAGCTTCATCGAGAACTTGCCGCCGACGGCGATCGGCCGGGTCGTGTAGGAGGCTTCCAGTCCCTCGACCAACTCGATGAAGACTTGATCGGTCTTTTTCGGGTTCGGCAGGCAGTACTGGCAGACGCCGTTGTCGCGAGACATGACGAAGCTCTTCAGCGCCGAGGACTGCCGCGTGGGGTACATATAGCCGCGCATAAAGACCCGCTCGCCCTCCAACTCATACGCCGCCTCGGGCCAAGGGTTGTTCGGATCGTTCGATTCCAGGGTTTCGTAGCCGATGGCGAGGTAGCCGGGCGGCGTCATGTGGTAGTAGACGTAGACGGAAAGGCCGTAAACGCCCAAGCCCAGGAGCAGGCAAAGCCCGATGCCGACGCCAGCCAGCCAGATGCCGAGCTTCGCCCCTTCGACGCGCGACAGGTTCACCAGCCCGGCGATGCCCAACGCAATCCCCAGCAGGGGGACGAAGAGAAATCCCCAGTGGAAATAGGCGACCGGGGAAAGCAGTCCGACCACGACGCTACCGACCGAGAAGGGATTGATCGCACGGTAGAGCACCGGCGTGTCGGGCGCGTACTTCTCGTACTTCTCGTAGTCGTGGTAGGTCCCCTTGAGCTGTTCGCGGAATTCCGATGGCATGCGTGGATCACTCCGACAGCGAATCGGCCACTTCAGTCCGGTAGGCGATCAGCGCCGGCAGGTAGCCGACGACCGAGGCCATCGCGATCAGGCCGGGAATCAGGACCAGCTCGATCGGCTGGAACTGGAGGGCATGAACGACCACGCCCGTGTTCTCCATGATCGACGGGGCCAGCAGCCCGACCAGGCCGTGGCCCAACAGGAGCCCGAGGGCGCCGCCTCCGAGCGAGAGCAGGATCGATTCCAGCAGGATGATCGACATCACGGTCATCCGCCGTGCGCCGAGGGCGCGCATCACGGCGATTTCGTGCCTCCGTTCGCTCATCGAGTTGTAGATGCTGACCATCATTCCGATGCCCGCCACGATCACAATCAGGACGGCGAAGACCAGCAGGACCTTCTGGATGTTGCCCACGATGCCTTCGAACAAGCGCGTGATCTCTTCGGCCGGCATGACCGCTTGGGCATCCGCCTCCTGGTTGATGATCTTGGGCAGAGCCATCGCCCGCGTCATCCGCTTGGTGTTCGTGCGGACGAGGATCGCCGTAACGTGGCGCTCCAACTGCGGCTCGCCGTGGTCGTGGGCCTGCGGCGCGTGGGAATGGGCGTCTCCGGCCCCGGCGTGGGAATCGCCTGCGCCGCCGGATTCCGCCGGGTCCGGTCTGCCCGCCGCGTCGGCCGCGTGCTCCTCGGCCGCGTGCTGTTGGCTGGAGGGCTCGCCCTCGGCGGGTTGCTCCTCGTCATAATGCCCGTGGGCGTGGATTTCCCAGAATCCCTCGATGTTGACGAACAGGGCGCGGTCGTTGGGTGTTCCGGTCGGCGCGAGGATTCCGGCCACGGTGAAGGGGCTGTGTTTCTCTCCCTGTTCAGCTGTCTCGCCGTGTCCCGGCTGGAATGTGTCGCCGACCTTCAGTCCTGTCTTTCGGGCGACGGTCGCGCCGATCACGGCATCGTAGTATTCGCCCCAGCCGAAATTCTCTCCCGCCTGGAACCGGTATTTTTCGCCGTCCCGGTATTCCAGTTCGTTGAACATGTCGGGCGTCGTGCCGACCACGCGATATCCCTGGTAGTTGTCGCCAAGGCAGCAGGGCACGGCCAGATCGACTTCCGGGGCGAACCGTCCTTCGGTCAGTTCCAGGAAGTAGTCGTAAGGCACCTTGCCGATCGGCTTGCCGAGGTGGTAGACGGTGCTGAGCACCAGTTCGAGGCGGCTCCCTTTCGCGCCGACAATCAGGTCGTAGCCCTGGGCGCTGCGTTTGAACGACTGATCGACGACCGCATGGATCACCATCACGCCGACCACCAGGGCGACGCCCAGGGAGATCGACAGCGCGGTCAAGCCGGAGGCCAACCGGCGGTACTGTAGGCTTCGCAGGGCGATTTTCCAGAGACTCATGATCGCTTCACCAGCACACGGTTGATTTCTTCCAGCCGCTCGACCCGCTCGAACTGCCCGGCCACCTCGGGGGAATGGGTGACCAGCAACAACACCACGTTCTCGTCCTCGCAGGCGCCGCGGAGCATGTCGATGACCTGCTGCTGGTTGCCGGTGTCGATATTCGCCGTCGGTTCGTCGGCCAGGAGGACCTTGGGACGGTTGGCCAACGCCCGGGCAACCGCCACGCGCTGCTGCTCGCCGACGGAGAGTTGCGCGGGCTTATGCGTCAGCCGGTGGTTCAACCCGACACGCTCGAGCAGCATCCTCGCCCGATCGCGGTCGGCACGGCCGTCGGCGAAGGTCATGCCGATCATCACGTTTTCCAGGGCGGAAAAGGCCGGCAGCAGGTTGAATGTCTGGAACACGTAGCCGATCTTCGCCGCCCGGAACTGATCGCGATCGGCTTCCGAGAGGACCGGCACGTCCCAGCCGTCGATGAGCACGCGGCCCGTGTCCGGCCGGCAAATCCCGGCGATCACGTGCAGCAGCGTGGTTTTGCCACATCCGCTCTGGCCGACGATCACGACCTGCTCGCCGGCCTTGGCCTCGAAGTGCTCGATGTCGAGCACATGCAGCGGCGAGCCATCGGGCAGAGTGAAAGACTTGGTGACTTGCCTGAGTTCTAGCATCGTCCGACGGGACCTCGTCGCAAGGGGGCAAAACAACCCGCACACGGGGGGGCGACTGACTCCGCAGCCGCCGGGCCGGGGCGCAACATGAGCACTCTTGCCCGACACGCATTTGAACTACGCAGCCCGATGCCCGCCGGTTCGGTGCCGCGGCGACAATTGCCCCGAACCGATCCGGGTGATCGGTGATTCAGCCGATTTCCGGCCGTGGGACGTGCGCCCCGTCGCCTCGGGATCAAGATCCAGGATATTCCGGCCTGGCCGCCGCGTCTACCACCGCTTGGCCACCTCGCGCTTCATGAACGCCAGGGCATCGGTGGCGAGCTGCTCTTCGGACTGGTACATCTTCCGCCAGATCTTCGTGGCCGCGACGAGCTTCTTCAAGGCCAGGCCGAAGGCTTCGACGACCATGATCCCGTCGTAGCCGATCTCCTTGAGCGTGTCGAAATTCTCCTCCCAGCGGACGTTGCCCGAGCCGGGCGTGCTGCGGTCGTTTTCGGAGATGTGCACGTGGACAAGGCAGTCCTTCAGGGCGCGGATCGCCTCGGGGATATTCTTCTCCTCGATGTGCGCGTGGAACGTGTCGTACATCATGCCGCAGGCCGGATGGTTCACTTCCTTGACGAACCGGGCCCCGTCAGCCGCCGTGTTGAGAAAATAGCACTCGAACCGGTTGACGGCCTCCAGGCCCAACTTGACGCCGACGGTGGCGGCGTGCTCGGCGACCTCCCGCATCCCCTCGACGCCCCACTTCCACTCGTCCTCCGTCACCCCCTGGCCGCTGAATTCGCCCAGCGCCGAGTGAAACGGTCCAGCCATTGTCCGGCAGCCCAGAGCAGCGCAACAATCCAGGTTTCTCTTGTTGGCCCCGATCCCCGCCTTGCGAACCGCTCCATCCGAACTGATCATGTTCTCCGCCGCGCCGCGGACCGCCGTCCCCGTGCGGACCAGCCCCAGCGCGTCGAACCGCTTGCCCCACTTCTCGTAATTCGCCATGTTGTCCAGATCGAACACGGGCACTTCGACAACGTCGAAGCCAATCGCCTGCATCCGATCCAGCAGGGGCAGGGCCGCATCGTTGAGCGTGTCGGTCCACATCAGCAGGTTGAATCCAAATTGCATTGCATTTCTCCTTCGGGAACAGGGGGATGGCCGATACCGGTCGGGGACGGCGGCAGTCTCCGCCAACGCCCAGGGCGCGACCCCAAGGCTCAACATCCAATCGCCAAGACCCAGACCGCGGAAGTCCGGATTCCGCCGCGTGCCGGGCGCTGTTCGTTCCGGGCGATTGGGAAATTGGACCTTGCACGCTCTCAAGGCGGGCGCCTCCGGCGCGCGGCTAACTCGACCCTCCAACCGGGATTCCGTCGAGCAGCTCGGCTCTGCGAAGGGCGACCTTCCGCCGCGCCTCGGGCAGGATGCAGCGCAACGCGTCCGGCAACTCGGCCAGGCCCGCGCGCCGCATCACCTGGTTCAGGCGTACGAACAGTTTGGCATCCTCGGCGTAATCCGACAAGATCCGCGTCTGGCGAAACCGGTCGATCATCCAGGCCAAGCGTTCGGTCGGCCGGGGGGCCATTTCGTTGACCGCCGCCTCGATCACCGCCGGATCGACCTTGTCGAAGATGGCATAGTAGGCCTCCAGGCGGCCGGGATGATCGGCGATCAGGGCCGCGTCGAGAAGCACTTCCACCAGCAGATGGCCGAGAAAGGTGGGGCGGAAACCGGAATCGGCCTCCAAATGGTCGCGAGCCAGAAGCGTCAGCTCCAGCGAGAGTTCGCCAAAGGCCCGCGTTCCGTGAAACCGCGCGTCGTCGCGAAGATGCTGAAGAATCCCGCCGGCAATCGCCGCCACCTCCGGCCGCCCGTCCGCCAGAAACGCTTCCACGTGTTTCCCCCGCAGGCGAACCCTCCGGTCGACGACCGTCAGCCAGTCGGGAATCCCGGTGGCGGCGGCAAAATACCAGCCGCGGAGCCGGTCCGGGCCGCGATCCCGCTTCTTGCCGCGGCCGGCGCCGCCGGACGACACGCCCATCGCGCCTGCCGAGCGACCGGGCCCCTCTGCTTGGCGATCGTCCGGCGCGGCAGCGGCGCTGGGCGGATCGAGGAACGGCAAAGCGTGGGCGAAGTAGTTCATCGTGTTTTTCGGAATCTCTGGGCCCCTGCGGGTCGCCGCGGAGCAGGGCGGCCTGGATTGTGCGTCGGGTGGAGTCTGCTCGCTTACGCGTCGGGCTAAAGGGTTTGGGCGAGAATCTCGGCGACATCGAGGACTTCGAGCGAGGCCTGCTCCACCTCGGCCAGCGCGGTCTTGGTCGCCGGACACGTGGTTGCCAGGACCGCGGCGCCGGTCTTGGCGGCCTCCTCCAAGACCCGCGCGGCCACCTGACGGCTCAACTCCGGCTGAAGGAGCTGGAAGACTCCGCCCGGCTCGCCGGCGGAATAGGCCAGCTCGCGCGTCCAGGTCATCTCGCGCAAGTCCAACCCGGCCAACTTCCCCAGCACGCGCCGCGGCGGGTCGAAGATGCCGTGCGTGCGGCCGAGATACGTGCCGTCGAGGAGGGTCGCGCTGGTCGCCGCGGACAAAAGCGGGGCAAGCCGCCCCTCCGCCAGAAGCCGGTCCAGATATTGCGCCGCATGGAGGACTTCGATCCCGCCGAGGTCCAGCCCCATCGCCGGATAGTCCCGCGTGAACGCGTCGAACGAGCTCGGGCAGCCGGTGACCAGCGTGCGGCACCGCGTAGCGCGGATCTGCCCGGCCAGGTCCTCGGCCATCGCCCGGGCTTCCGCGGGGTAGCCCAGAAGCGACAGCGGCTTGCCGGTCGAACGCTCGCCGGCAAGCAGCGTGAAGTCGGCCTCGGCCGCGCGGAAAATCTTCAGCAGCGCTTGGGCGATCCGCGGCTGGCGATAGGCCGTGTCGCAGCCGGCGTAATAGAGGACCTCGGCCCGCGCGCGGAACAGGTCTGGCCCCTCGAGCGCCTGGAACCGCTCGCCGGGCGGCAGCCCGAACGGGTTGCCGGTCTGGACGAGCCGCTCCTTGATTTGGCGGACCTGCTCGGGCGCCTTGCCTTGGGCCACGATGTCGGCCCGCGCCGCCAAGACCGCGGCCGGCGGCCGGCAGCCGGCCTTGCACCAGGTTTCGCACAGCCCGCACAGGCAGCAGCGGTAGAGCGTGTCGACTAGGTCCGCGCCGTAGTCGGCGTGGCCCTTGAGAATCTTGGACAGAATCAACCCTTTGCCCCGCGGCGTGTCCGACTCCCTGCCGCTGACGACCCCCAGGGTGCAGACGTGGCGGCACATGAAGCAGAAACGGCAGGCCTCGATGGTTGCGGCGTGGTCGGTAATCAGCATCGCTTGATTCTCCGTCGGCCTCTGGCCGGTTGGCGGCCAAGCGCCACGGCGGCGGCCGGCAGTCATAAATTCAACGAAACGTCTCAAATCCCATCTTGCCGGGGTTCATGATGTTGCCCGGATCGATCGCCTTCTTGATGTGTTCCAGGAGCCCGAAGGCCGGGCCATAGAGTTCCCGCATCAGCCGGCCGAGCTTCAGCCCGATGCCGTGGTGCTCGTTGAGCAGGCCGCCCTCGGCGATTGCCGCCCGCAGGCACGCGTCCCAGATGCGGTTGTAGAGTTGGGCCGCCTCGTGGGCGTCGTCGGGCGCCTGGTCGATGATGAAGCGGGCGTAGAGCATGCAGCCCCACTCGTACCAGTGGGAGAAATGGCCGATGTAGCGCGCCATCGGGAACTGCTCTTCGATCACCCGTTTCATCGCCCGGTAGACGTTTTCGATATTCGCAAAGGTGGCCACGGTGTCGAGCGTGCCGAAGGCCTGCGGGAGGTGGAACATGTGGTTGGGGAAGAAGAAGTCGTAGCGGTGGTCCCACCAGTCTTCGCCCAGCCGGCCGCCGAGGTCTTCATGGGGCAGCGCGCGGCAGATCGCCAGCGCTTTGCGGATCTCCAGATCCACCAGGTCCTCATCGCCGTCGAAGCCGAACACCAGGTAGGCACCCTCCTTGTCGATGCCCAGCACGCGGCGGATCAGGCGGCGGGTCTCCGCCTCGTCGTACAAGCGGATCACCGACGGCCGCAGGCGGCGGACCATAATCTGGCGGCCCGCCTCCAGCCCGGTCTGCAGATCGGGAAACACGAAGGCGTGGAAGCGGCGGACTTCGGGGAGCGGATGGACCTTCAGCGTCGCCTTGGTGATCACGCCGAACGTCCCCTCGGAGCCGAGGAACAACTGGTTCAGGTCGGGGCCCGAGGCGTGCCGGGGAACCGCCAGCGTGTTGATGATCGTCCCGTCGGGGAGCACGGCTTCGAGCGACATGATCATGTCCTCGATCTTGCCGTACTTGGTGGACAGCACCCCCGTGCCCCGATGCCCGAGGAACCCTCCCAGGGTAGCGCAGCTGATCGAGGCCGGCTCGTGCATCGTCGCCAGGCCCTCCCGCTGGAGGGCCCATTCCAGGTGCTGCATGATGATCCCCGTTTCGGCGGTCGCCGTCAGCGAGGTCTTGTCGATCTCCACGATGCGGTTGAGCTTCTTGGTGTCGAGCAGGATGCCGCCGTGGATCGGCAGCGCGCCGCCCTGCGAGCCGGAGCCGCCCCCCCAGGTGGTCAGCGGCGCCTTGTGGTTGGCCGCGATCCGGCAGACGCGCGCAACTTCCTCGGCCGAGCGGGGGTGGACGATCAGGTCCGGCTCGGGCAGCGGGAGGCCGCGATCGAGCCAGAGTTCGGGAATCCAGTAGTAATCGCACGAGTAGGCGATCTTGTCCGACTGGCTTGCCGAGACGTTTTCCGGCCCCACCACGTCGACCAACTCGCCGTAGAGGAACTCGTTCAAATAACTCTCAGTGGGGACGGGCATCAGTCGCTGCTCCGCAATCAAGGTCCCGCGCGGCCGCCGGGCTGCCGGGCCGCCGCATCTGTTGATAGAAATCTCCATGGGTCATCAGTTGCAGCCGCTCGGCGGCGTACTGGAGGAATTTTCGCGTCCAGTCGAGCGGCTCGTCGTAAAGCACGCTCGTCCAGTCGTGCTGGCAATGCGACCAGCAGAGCCCGGCATCGGCCACGCGATCGACCTGCTCCTTCAAGTACGCATGATAGGCGGCCCAGTTCGCCCAGCCGTGCTCGCGCCGCCACTGGGCGTCGATCCAGCCCTGCATCGGCGTCTCGAGCAGCTCCGGAAACCCCTGCCGGTCGTACCAGAAGGGCTGCACGTCCCAACCCAGCGGGAAGTAGTCGCGGCTGTTGCGGCCGCAGGAACGGACGTACCGCATGCCGTGCCGGGCGATGATTTCGAGAATCTCGGGCCGGTCGGCCAGCCCGCGGTAATGCGAGTAAGGAGCGGTCACGCCTTGGCAGGAAACACCCAGGCACCGCCGCAACAGCTCGACGGGCCGGGCGAGCTGCTCCTCGATCCGGTCGAAGGGCAGGCCCGGCAGGTAGACGTTGTCGGGGCTCTCCTCGACGACCGTCTTCAGCGGATAGTGCTCGTGCGTGTGCTGCGCGATCTCGAACCAGCCGGAGGCCAGGCAGGCCTCCAGTTGCGGGCGGAGCCGCTCGATCTTGCAGCCGACCACGAACAGCGTGGCCGGCACGCCCACCTCCTGGTGAATCCGCAGGGCCGCCTCGAGGAACATCTCGGCCGTGTTCTCCGCCAGCGCCTGGCCAACCCACTTCTCGCCGGGCACGCGGCCCGGAATCCGCTCCACGTCATAACCAATCAACAGCGTGCCGCGCGCCTTCATGACGTCTCCTCCAGCGAAATCCGATCGCCCGTGTAGAGAATCGTGCTCCGCGGATGGGCCAGCAGGTAGCTCGCCGGCAGTTCGGGCGTGGGGCGTCCCCGCAGGATTCGCGCCAGCGGGGTCTGCTGCTCCGGGAAGCACGCCAAGAGCAGAATCTCGCCCGCCGCGAGGATCGGTTCCATCCCCATCGTGACGGCTCTTTCGGGAACACGCGAGCGATCCCCGCCGGCGGTCAACTCCGCGTTGCTCTCGATTGTCAGCTCGGTCAGGTCGATGACTCTCGTCGGCAGCGCAGCGAACTCAGCAGCGCTGATCTTTTCCGCGGAGATCGGCTCGTTGAAGGCGATGTGCCCGTTGAAACCAATCCCCAGCAATTGCAGGTCGAGGCCGCCGAGCGCGCCGATCAGGCGGTCGAAGGCGGCCGGCGCGGCGGGGTCCGGAAAATGGGCGTTGTCCAGATTGAATCCCAGCCGCGGATCGAGTCGCGAGAAGAGATTCTTCTCCATATACGCCCGGTAGCTCAAGGGGTGGTCGAAGGCGACCGGCTGCCCCTCCTCGCCGACGTACTCGTCGAGGTTGAACGTGTGCAGTTGCGACAGGTCCGGGCGGCGGCCGTTCAGCAACTCGGCCAGGCACTCGTACAGCCGCAGCATCGTGTTGCCGGTGGCCAACCCGAGGCACATCGAGCCGCGCTCGCCAAGCTGCCGCTCGATCGCGGCGGCAATCCGCTCCGCGCCGGCGCGGCTCATCGCTTCGTAATCGTCGACACAAATCCACTCAATCGCCATTGTTGCAGGGTTTCTACGCAGTCGATGGGAAAGCGGTCAGCGGTCAGCTGCCAGCAGTCCGTCTTCAGTGTTCAGTTTTCAGTCCTTCCTGGTTCCCAAGCTCCAGCTCGGGAACCTCCTTCTAACCCTTAAACAGCAGCGCGAAGGCCAGCGTGCAGAGGCTCAAGAGCACGCAGGGGACGAGGAAAATCGGCCGCCAGCGGAACTTGCCGTCGCTGCGGAAGTAGTCCATCACAAAGCCGGTGAACTGCGTTCCCGCGAACAGGCCCAGCCCCGAGGTGACCGCCACGTAAAGCCCCTGGGCCGAGGCGCGGATGTCTTCCGGCGCGGCGCTGTTGATGTAGATGTAGGCGGCGTCGAAGAAGAACGCGTAGGCCAGGCCGTGCAGCGCCATCGATCCGACGACCAGGCCGCGCGGCTTCATGCAGGCATAGAGCAGGAACATCACCAGCCAGAAGCCGGTGCCCAGGGCCATGATCCAGCGATAGCCCAGCGGCGCGAAGATCGGCGGCAGAATCGCCGCCATCGCCACCACCTGCGCGACCTGGGCGATGCTCATCGCCGCGGGGATCGCCGCGTGCGAGGTGCCGATGTCTTCCAGGAAACGCGAGGTGCCCAGGTAGTAAAACTGCAATTGCGTGGTGACGACGAACGAGATCACCATGAAGATCAGGAACGTCGGCTGGTTGAAGAGCGAGAGGGCCTTGATGAACGGCAGGGCGCCGGCGCCGGTGTGGGCGGGCGGCGTGTGCGGCAGCGTGAAGCAGTAGAGCCCCATCACGAACGAGCAGACCGCCGCCAGTACGAGGCTGTCCGCCCCCTTGACCTGTAGCTTGCCGGAACGCCGCCAGAGCGACAGCATCCAGCCGATCAGCACCCAGGAGACGGCCCCCCACATGCGGACCCGGAAATAATTCACTTCCGGATTCGGCATGTGGGCGAAGGTCAGCGAGTTGACCATCGCCAGCGTCGGCGCAAAGCACAAGCAGTGGCCGAGCATCAGCAGGAACAACGGCATGAAACGAGTGGCCCGGGCGGCCGCCAGCAGAAACACGCCGCCCAGCAGGTGCGCTCCGGCCATGTACAACTCCGTCGGGCACCACCGATCGACGATCTGCCCGGCCGCCATCGGCGCCAGGACGCAGGCCAGGGGCAGCGTCGCATAGACCCAGCCCAACTGCTTCCCGGTCATTTTCAACGGGCCGAGGATGCGGGAGGCCAGAACCGGCGCCCAGGCGCCCCAGACGGTGAACTCGAGGAACTTCATGCCGCTCAGGCTGAGATACAGATCCCAGGTCATCTCATCGTTCATGGACGTCCTCCCTTTTTCGTGTCAAAGCCAATCGCCGCCGGGCGCGCCGCAGGGCGGCCGGCGCGCGGAGTGCGCAAACTAAGGGGCTTGCCAGCCGGCGAGCCGTTCGGCGGCCCGGCCGATGTCGCCCAGCCGGTCGCGACCCGCCTCGCGCTCGATCGCCAGCGCGCCGGCGAACCCGATCTCCTTCAACGACTCCAGGAACGTTTCGCCGCCCACCTGGCCGTCCCCCCAAGGCACCTCGCGGCCCCACTCGCCCGGCCGCTCGGCGGCGACCGCGTCCTTGACGTGGATGTGCTTGATCCAGCGCCCCAGCAGCCGCGCGGCGGCGAGCGGATCGCCCTTGCCGTAGAGGATCATGTTCGCCGGATCGAAGTTGACGCCCAGCGCCGGGTGGTCCAACTCCTCCAGCAGCGCCCGGAGGCACTCGGCCGTCTCCTGGCCGGTCTCCAGCAGCAGGCCGATGCCCAGCCTGGCGGCCGCGTCCGCCAGCCAGCCGAGCCGGTCGCGGACCTTCTTCTGCTCCTCCGCGTCGCCGCTCTCCAGGAACCCGGCGTGCATCGTCAGGTGGCCGACGCCCATCGCGGCCGTGATCTCCGCCGCCCGCTCGACCATCCGGCGGTTCTCCGGCCAGTGCTCATCGGGCACGATCCCGCCGGTCGCCCGAATCCTCGCCAGCGACGTGTAGTCTTCCTGGAAGAAACCGATCGTCGTGGCGGTGATCGTCCAGTCCTGCCGGCCGACCGCGGCCAGGTACTCCTCGCCCTGCTCCCGGAACGCCGGCTTGAGCGCCAGGTTCACATGGTCGATCTTCAACTGCCGCATCGCCGCGGCCACTCCGGGCGGGTCGCTCTGGAGCGACCAACTGCAAACGCCCACCGGCCAGCCGTTACACTTCATCATCGCGCTCCTTGAGAAAAAACTCGTCGAGCCGCACGCTCCGCCCCCGCCGGGCGGACTCCCGCTCGGCCGCCACGATCCGCAGCGAATTTAGCGCCTCTTCGGCGGTGATCACCGCGGGCAGGTTCTCGCCGCGGACGCGCCGGGCGAAGTGGGCGATCTCCCGCGAATAACCATCGCCGCCGGCGCAGCGCGGCGCGCGCGCCTCGCCCTCGGCCGTCGCGAGCCGCAGCTTCGGGTCGCGCTGGTAATCGAAATCGAGCGTCGCCCGCTCCAGCGCGATGTGAAACCGCATCTGGAAGCCGAACGGCGGCATCATCGCCCAGCCCCCCTCGGCGACCACGAGCTTATCCTCGTATGCGTAGCGGGTGGCGATGTGGACCAGCCCGCCGCCGGGCGCTTCGGCGCCGAAGCTCGACACGCCCTGCGGCATTCCGAACAGGTATTGAACGAAGTCCGTGTCGTGGATATGCAGGTCCAGCGGCATCCCGCCGCTCCGCGACTCGTCCGTGAACCAACTGCCGGCCTTCCGCGCGGCGGTCGCCGCGAGGCGCTGAAACGTGGCCGCGATCACCCGTCCGTACGTCCCCCGCTCGATCGTCTCCTTGGCCCAGGCATACTCGGGCCAGAACCGCGTGCAGTGGCCGATCTGGAGCAGCTTGCCGGCTCGCCCGGCGGCCTCGATCATCCGCCGCCCGTCGGCGGGATTCAAGGCCATCGGCTTTTCACAGAGGACATGCAGGCCCGCGGCCAGGGCGGCGATCGAGCACTCGGCATGCAGGTGCGTGGGCACCGTGATCGAGACCGCGTCGAGCGTTTCGCGGGCGAGCATCTCGCCGAGGTCGGCGTGGATCGCCGCGTCGCCCAGATCGACTTCGCCCTCGGCGCCGGCGATGTTGCCGCGGGCTGCTCCCGCCTCGCCCAGCGCGCCCGGGTCGGCGTCGCAGACGGCCGCAACCTCCACGCCCTCCAGCGCCTTGAAGCAGCGGTAGTGCATGCGCCCCATGAATCCGAACCCGGCGATTCCAACTCTCAGCACGGCGGCACGCCTCCTTCTGTTCAGAGCCTGTTTTCGGTCGGGGACCCGCCGCCGGTTGCGCCGCCGGCGGCCGACAGGGTTCGAGCCTTTTGCCCGTCGAGCATGGCGGCCAGCCGGGCGTACGTGCCGGCCAGGTCGTCGTGAATCCGGCAGTAGACGGGAAACAGCTCGGCGTAGAGCGCGGCCGCCGCCGGGTTGGGTTCGAGGCGGTCGCGGATTTGCACGCACTGGTTGACGGCGGCCGCCTCGCTGGGGAACAGGCCGATGCCCACGCCGGCCAACAGCGCCGCCCCGAAACTCGCGTCGCACCCCGCGGGGCGAACGATCGGCATGTTGAACACGTCGGCGAGAATCTGCGCCCACAGGTCGCTCTGGGCCCCGCCGCCGATCAGGCGGATTTCGTCCACCGCCAGCCCGATCTCCTCGATCGTGCGGAAGCAGTCGCGGAGGGAATAGGCCACGCCTTCGAGAATCGCCCGGACGAAGTGGCCCTTGCCGTGCCGCATCGTCGCCCCAACGAAGCTGCCGCGGAGGTTGGCGTCCCAGTAGGGCGAACGCTCGCCCAGCAGGTAGGGGTGAAAGAACAAGCCTTCCGCGCCCGGCGGCGCCTCGGCGGCGATCGCCTGCAAGAGGGCATAAACGCTCGTCCCCTGCTCGGCCGCCCGGCGGCACTCGTCCTGGCAGAAGACGTCGCGGAACCAGCGCTCGGCCGAGGCGGCCGTGTTCGTGGCGGCGACCGTATACCAAAGGCCCGGCACCACGTGCGAATAGGTCAGCGTGCGGGCGTGCGGGCAGGCCTTGGCCGTCATCACGTTCACGTTGCCGGCGGTGGCCAGCTTGAGGATCATCTGCCCCGGGCGGATCGCCCCGGCCGCGTAATCCTCCACCGCCGAGTCGGAGCAGCCGGCCACCACGGGCGTTCCCGCCGCCAGCCCGGTCTCGGCCGCCGCCGCGGCGGTCACCGCGCCGACCACGTCGGTCGGCGCGACCAAGGGCGGCAGGATGCTCACCGGAATCCCCGCCAGGCGGCTCAACTCGGCCGACCAGGTCCGCCCGGCCATGTCATACAGCAGGCTCCCCTGGGCTTCGATGTGGTCCGTCTCCCAGGTTCCCGTCAGCCGGTAGCGGACGTAGTCCTTGGTGAACAGGATGTGCTCGGTGCGGCGGAGCG